>Ga0214545_1002617_pt1 | contig 34718 bp, 14 predicted proteins | sample CNSS4metaG_FD_160064 | JGI IMG/M metagenome (GOLD analysis project Ga0214545, IMG submission 160064) | Root nodule microbial communities from cowpea collected in UCLA plant growth center, Los Angeles, California, USA - CNSS4 | ecosystem: Host-associated > Plants > Roots > Nodule | place: USA...
AAAAAAATAAAAAAAAATTATAAAAAATCAAAAAAATTAAAAAAATTAAAAAAAAAACACGAAGTGACATGTGGCACGCTATTGGGTTGACACGTGTACATTTAAACAAATTTAAAAAAAATTAAAAATAATAAAAATAAAAATAAAAATAAAAATTCAAAAAAACCACAAAATGACACATGGAAGTCATTGTTCATGCTCGTTAATGATTTAAACATTGTTAGGAAAAAATGACCCAATTGAACAAAATTGACGAAAATTAGGACTTATTTGAACACGAAACCAAAATTAGGACTTATTTGAAAAAACTTGACGAAAATTGGGACCAAAAAGGTATTTTAACCAATAAATAATCAGATAATTAAGTATTAATGATATGTCAGGATAATTCATATGCTTGATATGTGTTTATTTAAGTAAAATTTTATTAAAATATTAAAAATAAGAGAAAGTTTAATGTATATTTTATTTATTCTACATGTATTATTATATCTAAACTTCACATAACAATCGTTCGAGGGTGTTTATATGTATATCGAATAAAAGAGTTTAAATAAAAAAACAAGGAAAATAAGAAGAATAGCTAGGAGAATGGAAAATATGTAAATAAAGAAGAACATATTTATTTCATAAGACCATGTGATATAAGATTTATTTTTATATGGAAGTGAGTAGTTTTCAAAAGGTCTTGATCTTTTACTTTACGAATTCCTACAACATTCTAGAAGTACTTTTTCCTTGAAGTGAGGGTGGAGGTGGGGTACATGTATGTACTCTCATGATCAAGTCAAGGATAATGAGTATATGATAAGTATAACGATAATATGAAGATTAAGATACATTTTCCATGATACTGAGTCATTTTTATATATCTGGCTCTTATTAATTACCTCTACGAACGTTTATATCCCTTAACAAATGTTAATGAATGTTCTCTACTAATTGTTGTAACGTTAATTATGCATATTATTATTTTGTCGAAGCTAGCATGTCCTTGTCTAAGATGTTCTCGTTTCATACCCTTAGTTTTCTTGGCTGACATGTATCTGGTTACCTTGGCTAAGATGTATTAGGCCTTGTATCTAAAGCTCACCAAGTTATTCGTCGAGATGTACACACCTTGCTTGTGAGGTATCAGACCTTTCATAGGAAAAAAAAGGAAGGAATTTGGGAAATAATCATATCTTTGACTAAGATGTATTGGGACCATCTTGGTCGAGATGTGCAAGTCCAACACAATCTGACATATGCAAGTCCTACACAATATAGGAAACAATATCTTTGACCAATATGTATTGGGACCATCTTGGTTGAGATGTGCAAGTCTAACACAATTCGACATGTGCAAGTCCTACATAATACAAGAAACAATATCTTTGCCAAGATGTATTAAGACCATCTTGGTCGAGATGTCCAAGTCAGACACCATCCGAGATGTCCAAGTCAAACACCATCTGAGATGTGTAAGTCCTGCCCAATACAAGATCAATAGTCAAATTAGTTGTTATTTTAGTTATTCAAATTTTACATTTATTTTACTTAAATTCAAATAATTGAGTTATAATAATTTGTTAAACTCAAATTGAAAGGTACAATAGAATTAATTTATAGAAATGTATAACTATAAAAGATTAACATATCAATTATAAGCATGAGAATTTTCAAAATAATATATATATATATATATATATATATATATATATATATAACTCTCACTCTTTTTGAAGTCTTTTTTCCTTTTTATTTTTTCTCTACTTTTTTAAAACATTTTTTTCATTATTTTTTTAACAAATTCTAATGAGACTAATTTGTAATCAATTATAGTAAGTACCTAAATCTTTGATAGTTAATATTAGGTTAAAATACCTTTTTGGTTCCTATTTTCGTCAACTTTTGTCAAATAAGTCCTAATTTTGTTTTTTTTACTCAAATAGGTCCTAATTTTCATCAATTTTGTTCAATTTGGTCATTTTTGGCTAACACTGTTTAAATCATTAACGATCATGAAGAATGACTGTCACGTGTCACTTCGTGATTTTTAAAATTTTTTAAATGTCCACGTGTCAACCCAACAGCGTGCCACGTGTTAGAGCCAATATTTTATATTCAATTTGATTTCTATATTCATTAATTTTGTTCAATTTAGTCCCAATTTTTTAACACTAGGTGATATTTAAAAAGTAAGTCATGATTACATATATGCTATTACAAAAAGTAAGTCATGATTTTTTCTCTCTCTCTCTCTCTCTCGTGTGTGTGTGTTTCTCTCTCTCTCTCGCGTGTGTGTGTGTGTGTTTCTTTCTCTCTCGTGTGTGTGTGTGTGTATGCGTGTGCGTGTGTGTGTGTGACATAAGTCAAATACTTAAGATGGTATGCTAAACAAGATTGTAATTTGTAGTATAAAGTATAATAATAACCCATTAAAGAAGGGGAATATCCCTACTTTGTGACGGTGTAAATCACATATATGAACTTTAAGTACCCAATTCAATTATATGTATGAAATTGATTGGTTTTGGTAATACTTTAACTTATATGACATAAGGCAAATACTTAAGATGGTATGCTAAGCAAGATTGTAATTTCTAGTATAAAGTATAATAATAACCTACTAATAATGAAGGGGAATATCCCTACTTTGTGACTGTGTAAATCACATATATTTGGATATTAGATAGTGATAAACTAATAAAACTTATTGTAGCACTTTTATAAGTATTTATTAAATGTTCTTATCCTAACTTACGAAATTAAAGTTGGTAAATCTAACACATTTATTATCAGTTTGACGTTAGTCAAGTCTCCATAGAGACATACTTAGTATGAGTATTTTTGGAAGACATTTATATATTATTTTGATTTCATTGGACTAATATTTATAGACCAATATTACTTTAAATTGAATGAGACAAACGTTATATTTTATTGAGTTAAATTACCTAATTTCACACACTTGAGATTTATACACCAATAAGTCGAATGTAATTTATTAGATGGTGTGAATTGGTTAGATTAAGAATGAATGTTATTGTGATGTAGTTTTGTGTGATGGTTAAGATGATTTATAATGAAAAATTTTGGTGTTATAAATTTGTATGTGTATTTATATTTGAGATTTATTCTAATTAGTGTATTTTCAAAAGTTGTATTGAATTACCCTAATTTCATGGAGTTGAAATCTATACACTAATAAGTCAAATGTAATTTATTAGATGATGTGATTTAATTAGATTAACAATGAATATTAATGTGGTTATGAACATAAATTATATAGTTTTTGTGTGAATATTTGAGATCTTTTATAATGAAAAATATTGATATTATAAATTTGTATCTATATTTATATTTGAATTTATTCTAATTAGTGTACTATCATTTATATTTTGTCTTATGTTATGATAATTTTTATAATTATATTTAATAGTGGAAGCATGTTCTAATAGCAATTATAGTCTAATATAAGAGTTTTTATTAATATATATTCAATTTACTTTTCTTGTATAAAATTTTAATGTATAATTTTATAAAGGTTTAATTAGTAATTTAATTTCTAAGTTTATTATTTACTTATGTCCCTATTTTTTATTTTTACTCAATTGTATTTTTTTAAATAAAGTTATTGTGGTATTTTTTGTTAAATCAACTTAACATCATTTGCAAAATGCATGTGTTAAAATCCGGGTTATCTTATATCTTTGAAATCCCTTTTTGTTTTTTCTTTTTTTTTTCTCACTCCAATTCTTACCACCTTCTTCCATCTTCCTGTCCATCTATAAGGGACAATCCCATCTTACTCCATCCTCCTAAGTATCACCAAAAACCTTCTTAAACACCTCATGTGCATCTCTCATGAACTTAAATTTCAAGTATGTAATAATAATCAACGCACTGCCAACAAACACACCCAACTCCAACCTAAGTTTGAACAACACCCATGAATCATAAAAATCCTAAAAGAGGAAGCAATGGGAAAAAGGAACAAAGGAAGAAAGGTAAAAATGGGGGTGGAAGGTGGGATGGTGAAAAAGGGAGAGAGAAAGGATAAAAAGATGATGGAAGGTGGTGGGAGGCAGTGACAGAACTTGAACAAAAATTTTAGGGAGCCAAATTATATTTGTTATATATAGATTATTTTTTCTAATTAAAAAGAAAGTTTTCATTTCCACACATCATTTTCTCTATTCAAAACAAACACTCATGACAATAGAATCCAAAAAATATGATAATAATATATATGAAAGAGTAACATAAAGTTTATCATCAACAATAATATATTAAAAAAAACAAAAGTTACTTTTAGTCAGAGTGTTCATCTACACTCTTTCAATGACTTAAAATCTTCAATAATTGAATCAGAATTGAAGCTAGTTGCAATATCCCTTTCAATATATATTATCATAGTGCTTGTTAAAAATTCAGCATCTATCTTATTTCTCAACCTATTTTTGATTATTTTCATTGCAGAAAGAGATCTTTCAGTTGTAGGTATAGAAATTAGAAAAGTCACGATAAGACAAAGTAATCTATCAATCAAGTAGTAAACTTCAAACTCATTTTGTTTTTGCCAAACATGTACACAACTCTTGCATTGTTGATAAATTCTTCAAATTTGAATCTTGACGAGCATCAATAATGAAATGTTGAAATTGAAAATTCAAATTAATCGTCTCTTGCTCATTGAAATCCATGAGATAATATTGGTTTACAAGAGTGCAATTTTTTTTATCAATATTAAAAGCTTTATAAAAATCCTTAGGATCCAAAATAGAGCTTAGAATTAATAATTCCATTGCATGGTCATTAAATCTACATTTTAACTCTTGTAAATGGTAACAAAGAATATTTCAACTCTTAAATAATGCTCCATTGTAATATGATCTTTTTGGTGACGAGAGCATCCTTGCCTTACTACATAAGAAGCCCAAAAATTAGGCATGTTTTTCACAAAAAGAAGTCACATTTTTTAATAACTTATCCTAACCATTTTCTCTCAAGTTTTGAATAAGTCTTTTTGTAGAACAAACTAGACGCCTAACATTAACTATATCCTGAGGTTGTTGTTGTAATGCTTGACAAAGAACATCTATTATCCCCATAATTTCTCTCATCAAATGCAAGATGAGTATAAACTCAAATGAGGTCAAGCTTTTGTAAGCATTATAAGCATCACCACATTGTGAATAAGTAGATCCATCAATAGTATTTTTTTTCTAGCACGGTAAGCAATATGCAACATCTTTTAATGGCAAATACTCTAACCATGAAGGAAATAAGCTAAATCATGTGTATTGAAACTTTCTTGGATGATCATCTTTACCAGACAACGGATGATTTTCTAGATGCATTTGATATGGATCCCATTTTAGATAAGATCTTCGTATCTCATCAAATTTGATTCGGTGGGTATTGCCAAATTTGAAGACGGTTCCTCAAATCACGTTCTAAAGCATTTTTTAAATTCATTATATATAACTTTAGGAACCTTAAAGAGTTGTTTTTTCATTTTCTTCAATTTTTGGATTCTCATGAAGTTTCTCAAGTTTAAATGACGTAGGTGCCTTTTTTTCATCTTCATCACAAGCCTTCATCTTAAGAAAAGAATCAATTCTTTTACTCTTTACCATAATTTTTCTAATATAAATTTGTCACCTCTCACCTATTTAAAAAAAGATAAAATTATGAATACCCAAAATTAAATCTTAAAATCAAGACTTAATATTTTTAGAAAACTAATAACTTCTAAATAATTAGTATTCCTTACCTTAGAGTAGATTCCTAATCTTGTTCTTCCCTTACATAACTTCAAAGCCTAAAATAGTTCTATCTAAACAAAGAAGAGTTTGATCAACAATTAAAGCATGATTATATAATCTCTAACAGATAGATATATGCTTAGAGCGTAGAAAAGCCACATATAAGAGAAAAACATATTGCTTCGAAAAAGAAGAGTAAAAAATGAACTTACTCAAAAGAAGAAATTGTTCGATCTAAAATGTTTCTTAACTCTTCACTTTTGTCGTGGTGCAATTTAATTTTGAAAATAATAAGAAATTGATGGTGAGAGTTGAGGTGGAAATAAAAGGAGAGTAAGAGATGGAAGCACGAAAGAGAGAGAAACCAAATAGAGAAGTATAAGAAATTATAATAGAAAAGGAAAACGTTATTTTTAAGTTTTAAAATAGATTTTTTAAACTAAATTAATATAAATAAAGTAATAATGTATATATATATATATATATATATATATATATATATATATATATTTAAATATATAGAAAAAAAAATTATTGGAAAGTCGTGGCTCTCCTTGTCGATGCTATGGTCCGCCCCTCGTCGGAGGTAAAGGGAGGTAGATGGAGGTGAATGGAGGAAACAAAACAAAAAACAAAAAAACAACCTAGAGAGGTTTGAGATATAGAAGATAACTTATATTTTTTTTTTTCAAAAATGGAAGGTGTGAACTTTTTCAATGGAAAATCTTTTGGTTATCTGGGTCTTTTTGGACTTGACTCATGTGAGTATGAACCAAATCTTGTAAGGTGGGTCAAATTGACACTTTTATGTATTAGCAAACCGATTCTTTTTATTACTAATAACATTTTTTTCCAACTTAACATATTGTGTCTTTTATTTACATCAGAGTTTGACAAGTAAGTCATAATTTTATGTCATTATATAAAAAACAATCGAATTTTGTTTTCTAGAAATTGAATTTTAAATATTTTTATTTAAAATCAAATAAAAAATAATTTTTCTTAGTAACATATTCCATAAAATTTATATTAAATTAAATTAAATAATATTAATTAAAAATTTAACATATTTTAATTTTTAATAAATTTATGAAATTAAAAAAGTTAACCATTATTAATATCAATAATTACATCATTAATTATATGTTATTTGAATACAAATTATTCAATTTAATACTTTAATGTGCACTAAAATTAAAATTTGTAATAATTTAAACTGAATACTCAAAAATAATTTGATAATAAATGTTTTAATAATTTAAAATTAATATTTAAATGTATATTAATATTAAATTCATACATTTCCTTTTAAATAAAAAATTTTGTTATTGATTATGATTTACATACAAATTTAATGTAAAATAATTTAAGTAATGATAATTAATATTAATTATTGATTTAAATTATTAATTTTAAACTCATGTTGTCATAAAAATTTGTGTACGAATTATTATTAATAGTATAATTTTATGATTCAAATTTATTATTATTATTATTATCAAAAGAAATTTTTTAAAGCTAAATACGTTTATCCGAATTAAATAACTTATAATATTAATTATTTTTAATTCACAAATTTTCATTGGTTCATTATTTTTAAAAATTAATATATTACTTCGAAAATAAATTTAAAAATATAATTATATTATTAATCGTAACAGTTTTTTATTTATATTATCTGGTTATCAATTTAATTATATTTCGAGAGGGAATTGTTTTTTACAAAATTTTAAGTAAGATATAAGATAAATGTTTGTGTGTGATTTAAATTTTACGTATGAATGGTATGATATATAAAAAGTGATCATTTCTTTCAAAAGAAGTGGAGGTTCCATATCAGAAAAATATGTTAAAGTAACACTTGTTTTTTGGAAAGAAACAGAATTAGTAATTATATTTGTACTCCAACTGGTTTCTTAAAATACTGTTGCAATGACAACGGAGAAAGGGTTTGAAAATTTAGCATATGCATCCATTTAAGTTAATATTTTAATTTTTATTATGTTCAAAGAAGTAAAATATAAAAAAGTAGAACAAATATCATATAATTATCTTTATAATTTTATTAATATATTTTATTCTTATTAGGATTTGGAGGGTGAATCTTTATAAAAATGGCAAGATGATAATGAAACTTAATATCTAATTTTTTAGGTAGAAAATTCACTAAAGACTCTGTTCAAGTCAGTAAGAGGATTTGTATTCATACGAGAAAAATATATATTTATTGGAGAATATACACAATAATTAATAGAGAAATAAAATAAATACAAGAAAACACATAGACAACACACTCATGCGTTTTAATTTCGAGTATATCCACACTTTTCAAAGTAATAATTTAACTCAACCCTCATAAAGCTCTTATTACAAGATACAAAGTTCTTATTACAAGAGTATAAGAAATAAGAAGAGTCAAATACAAGCTTGAAGTGTTTTTGACTGGGGCAAAAGAACATCATGGACTTAGAGTCCATTATATAGTCACTAACACTCACTTCCTTGGTTGTCTTAGGCGATGTGGGACTTTTCAAGACATGTTATTTTCATTAGCCTAGTATTCTCGATCCTGATTAAAATAAACACATTTTCATTGTCTATACCAACAATCATACTCCACCATAAGGGGTATCACTTGGAATCAAGTCGTCCCAAGAATTTCCACTTGGAATCAAACTATCCCATGAATTTTCTTTTGGAATCAAACCATCCCAAAAATTTTCACTTGGAATCAAACCATCCCAAGAATTTCCACTCGAAATCAAACCAGCCCAAGAATTTCCACTTGGAATCAAACCATCCCAAGAATTTCCACTCGAAATCAAACCAGCCCAAGAATTTTCACTTGGAATTAAACCATTTGAAGAATTTTCACTTGGAATTAAACCATCCCAAGAATTTCCACTTCGAATCAAATCATCCCAATAATTTTCACTCTAAATAGTCATCCCAAGAATTTCCATGCACCCTGCATCAATGCTAACTAATGTTCGTGTATAATCACCACACACCTCGCCTTAATATTAGCCAATGCTCGTGCATAAACACCATACACCCTTTGTCCGACGAAACCATGATGCAACCCATGACCCAAAACCACAGAATATTGCGAAAAGCCACAAATTGAACATTTGCACTTCGCAGCCACCATGTCGTCTGACTCCCTTGCCAAAGACGCAACACCTACTAGCGTAGCACCTCCATTAACTCTTGTTGAAGTAGATCTGTAAACCGTATAGCACTTCCTCCAACACATGCCGCAAATTGTGACTCACACAAATCAAATTTCCATCGTACATCACTCACTAGGCCATGCGAGCACCAACTGCGATGTCCTTTGCAAATCCAGGGGCATCTCGCCACACGTGAACTCCACTGTAGATTCAACACGACTTACAGTCCTTGCACCACCACAAACCCAGCTGCAAATTCACCGCATCAACACAACACCAACAATGATCCTTCCATCAAATTTCCTTTTGCAAATTCAACAACCAAGGATGATTCTCTAACAACAAGGAATTAATTTTTTCTTATGTGGAAGATCAGACTACACTGCAACCATGGAGCATACTAAGAAAAAATTCTACTGAACCATAGCTCTTGATACCATTGTTGGGAAAAACCCCATGAGGATCACTTTATTAATAAAGAAATAAAATAAACAAAAGGAAACACATAGACAACACACCCATGCCCTTTGACCCCGAGTACATCCACACTCTCCAAAGCAATTATTTAACCCAACCCTCAAAAAGCTCTTATTACAAAAGTATAAGAAATAAGAAAAGTCAAATACAAGCTTGAAGTGTCTTTTACTCAGGGCAAAGAACATCACGGACTTAGAGCCCATTATATACTAACACCCACTTTCTTGGTTGTCCTAGGCGATTTGGAACTTTTTAAGACATGTTATTTTCATCAGCCCAACATTGAATACTAAATATATTTATATGGTCTCTCTGGTCCTTGAACCCATATGACAAAAATAGTAATATTAACAATATAACATTCTACCTCAAATAAGTATAATAACAATAATGTGATATATTACCTTAAATAAGTATAATAAGGTGATATATTACTTAATATACTAAGTGCATGTTTGGTTCTACGTCAAAGTGATGTAGAATATATTAGAATTGATTTTTTAACGCATAATCAGTACATGTTTGGTTTCCAAAATTAATTAAAAGATAAAAAAAAATCACGTTAAATAAGAAGCAACTAATTCTTGGTTCTGCAACGTTGAACCAAACACACCCTAAATATTTTATTAATATTTAGTATAAGGGAGTATTAGGATGTAAGATGTAATATGTTAATACTTAGTATTAGGATGTGATCAAACTGTCGAGATTATCATCGATATCGTTAATATATGAATGTCTTCTCTAATAGAAGAATATGAAAATATCTTGTGATCGTGAGACTAATGGATCCTTATTGGATTGAGTACCTGTTGAATAGGATAGGTACATATTTTATTTTATTTTATATTTAAAAATTGTAATTTAATTTTACAGTGATTACTTACGATAAATAAGTTTTGTGTATCTAATACTCAATACTATTTGAATATCTAAGTAACTCTCCAACAACAAATTCACCAAAATTTTATTATTAATATGATTTTATATATGGTAATTTAAAGTCTAGAAAAAAATAATAAATAATTATTAACAATAGATAACATACGTGAGCGTGTAAATAGATATATTAAATAACAAAAAGAGATTAATTACGGTATCACTTTATAATAATTATCAAATAACATTTTCTTAGGGTATACATCAATGAACTAATATTATTATAACATTAATAGATAAATAAAATAATAAATAATTATAAAACAAATAAATAAAATATTAAATGTCTCATTACCTTAAAATAATGACATCAATTAAAAATTGAGACTTTTTATAAATTACTTTCAACTATTAATTACTACTAGGTCAACTCTTTTTATTTGTGTTGTCACACTTTTTTCTCTATCTCTCAATTCTTTCTATTACCTTTCTTATTTGGATTTAACTCCTCCTTTTTAAGAGCAGTTTCAATAAATATTTAATTAAAATATGACTTTTTATTTTTTTACTTTTAGGTTAGTCTTTAAAATTTTTGGTGTGTTGATATGTGAAAATAAATTTAAAGGACAACAATATTATGAATTTGAGTGAATTTAAAAATGAAGTGTGTATTATTTTTTAAAAAAATTTTAGAGTAACAAAGTAAATGAATTTAGAGACAAATTTCTTGAAAGGTTTGCGAGTGATTTAAATTATGTGATACATAAAATATTAAATTTTAATAACCTTATAAATAAAATTAATATATTATTATTAATATAATTATAATAATTATTTAATATTATTATTAATATCTATTATCATTAATATAATAATATATTATTTATTATTAATATGAATTTTATTTATTTAATTTTATTTAATATCATTGTTATTATTATTATTATTAATGTAATTGTTATATTTAATTTCATTATTTAATAATATTATTATTTAATAATAAATTATAATATGCATAACATAATATTATACATATTATAATTTAATATTATCATATTTATTATTATTATTTAATAATAGATATAACTCTGTGAGAATCGTTTTTTCCTCTGTGTAAAATTGATTCCACCCACCTCAAACCCATATAAGAGTTAGAGGAGGTAATGGCCCCAGAATAAAGAATAAAAAAAATTAAGATTCTTTTTATTTGTCTTTTGAGTTTTTACGTATTGTTCTCATCATTCACTTTTATCTATTTTTTTTAAAGAGAAAAAATCATTATTTCAACTTTTTGAAATATTCAATGAAACAAAAAATTTGTCTCTTTTGTTTCACTTGATAATAGAATATTAGTTTAATAATTAATATTATTTTTTTATCTCACGAGCCTTTTGTATTTTTATCTTGTACTATGTAGTTTTTCATAATCAACTTTTAATTGTGACTTGATTTTCATGAATTTTTCTTTTAGTATTTACGTCTCAAATTTTTATTAGATAATTATAAATTAATTTTTAGTCTTAAACTTAAAAAAAGTATAGAATAAGAGAACAAATTCATATTTTAAAAGTGATACAAGGAAAATTATCTCTGAAGATGAAAACATGACAAATTCAACTCCTCACATGTAAAACCTTACAAAATGGTATTTTAGAAGTAATAGTGGTTTTAAAATAGTGAGACTTGATTATTTTAATATTAAATTTTTTTTCTAAGAATTTTAATTGGCAGGTAATTCTTTTGTGGGTAATCATTTCCTTCAAAATTATAAAATTTGCAAATATTTCCTACAAAATTTGTTGGAAAAGTGTTTTATACAAAATATTTTGCAAGAAAATTGATAGCAATTTCTTGCAAATTTTTTTTCACAACAAAATTTGTAAGTATTTCCTAAAAAATTCCAAACAAAATGGTAGGAAATATGAGTTTTTTTAGTTGTGAAAATAATAAACCACAATGGGTACTTTAAATAAATAATATAGTGAACCCTAATATATGAGAAGAGGAATAAAATCTTTTCTTGAAGGTAGCTTCTCTGTGCAGACTTACACAGAATAAATTGGTTGCTCTTTTTCTTCTTCTTCACTCTCTCCGATGGCTTTTTTCTTTTCTCACTAGAGGCACTCAACTTATTTCTCTTTTCTCTCACTTTTTTTTTTCACAACAATCCTGATGCAAGGGTTGCATAATGGGCTAGGAGCCCATAATAATATCTCTTTTTATTTTTCTTAATTAAATCAATGTGGACCCAATAAATTGGTGACCCACTTGACATTAGGTAAGAGAAGATAGTAATAGTTTATACATGATTAAGTTTGTTTTGTCATGTGGGTTATTTTTTTATGTGATTATACAATGACTAGTTTAGGATTATGGTTAATTTATTTTAGTATTAAATATGTTTTCAGTTCCTTAACTTTCAAGAAATTTTGGAATTAGTCTATCTTTGAAATCTTAGTCTAATTTAGTTTCATAACTTTAGAAATGTGTGAATTTAGTTCTTATAAACAAATTTTGTTAAGTTTATTTGATGTTTCAAAAACGTTTCATGATATTTGAGTTATTTACACCATTTGACATGTTTTTGCTTCAATGTTAGCTCAGAAATACTTTTGAAATGTCAAATAAACTTAACAAAAATGTGTTAAGAGGACTAAACTCACGTATTTCTAAAGATGAAAAACTAAATTGGTCCAAAATTTAAAAAAGGAACTAATTTCAATTTTCAACTTAAAGCTAAGGGACAAAAAAAAGAACATATTTGACTCTTTATTTTAAACCTGTGATGAACTTTGTTGGGGGATTTGGTACTTCTGAAACATTTGGGTAAAATAGAGTGTATGTGAAATTGATGTCTAATTTGTGGAATATTTGAGTATAGGTACAAAAGTTTCAACAATTAGCTCATAATAGTTCGATTTTGAACTAATTTGGTGCCAAGTGTTGCTTGTAAAAGGGTTGAAAACACCGATTAGAGCCAATTAATATACTTGTCTCGTTTATGATTTTATGCAGACTCATTAGGCGAGTTAAAACCCTACTAAATGAGAACAAAAAATAAAATCACTAAGAGCTCTAGACCTCTTTACTTGTTGAGTGAGTGTTATGACTTTATTGGCAAGCTTACCAAATTCTTCAAGTAATAAAATGGAAAGTCCAGATGTCGTAATCCTAAGAGACTTGTGTTGTTTATAAAACATTGATTATTTACTAATTCATCTGGAAACTTCGAATGATAAAAGACATAAATTTTTTAAGAAAATAAATTCTAAATTATAGAAAATAATTAAATAATGAAATTTACAAATACTATAAAGATTTAACTGGCGTTATATTTCATGCACCAAATCAATATAAAAGTACTAACAATATAGGGTTAAATATGTTTTTGGTCCCTCAAGTTTCAGCGAAATTTGGAATTAGTTTCTCATCAAAACTTTTGACCAATTTAGTCCTTCATCTCTCAAGATGCGTGAATTTAGTCCTTTTAACGAAATTTTGTTAAGTTTATCTGACGTTTCAAGCGCATTTCATGATAGTATTGAAATTATTTACACTGTTTGACACATTTTTTCTTCAATGTTAACTTAAATACTATCATAAAATGTGCTTGAAACGTCAGATAAACTTAATAAAATTTGGTTAAAAGGACTAAATTCACGCATTTTGAAAGATGAAGGACTAAATTGGTATAAAGTTTTGATGAGGAACTAATTCCAAAATTCACCGAAACTTGAGGGACCAAAAACATATTTAACCCAACAATATATTTATAATTTCGATCCGCATTGTACATGTCAAGTGTAGAATGAATCTAAAGAGTCTGACCCGCATCGCCACCCCACATGAAAGTGTATTTTGAATTGCATTTGAGTAAAAGAAAAATAGCTTAAAAAATCCACTAATTATTTTATATAAGAATAAATATTTTATTTTTATTTTCTAAGAGTTCAAAGTATATCATAAATGATCATTAAAAGCATTTAATTTTGTTTCTCCAAAAACAGTTATCTTAATGTCTTCACGCTTTTTGAAGCATCTTTTCATATTTTTTATCATTTTCCAAGTGTTTTATACATTTCCTTGCGCATCAAGACGATACAACCTGTAATTACGTACTCAATCTTAAAGACTAAAATGATATATTTTATGAAGAAAAAAAATCGTCTAAAATTTATTGTTTCAACATTGGAAATCAAATTAACCAAATCGAATTGTGCGTGCATTACAATCTATGGCATGTGTGGATTTCAGTTATCATATGAAAATCGAACTTTTCCATTCGTTAAAGGAAAACAATAAATTAGTTGTTTTTAGAAAAAAAAACGTTATACTATGTTTAACGAAACAGTTTTTCCAAACACGTCATAAATAGCTTGGATGAAAAAAAATTTCTTACAATTAATAACAAATATAATTTTCATCTTCTCTGGCTTTTAGTGGGGCCTACGTGGCGATGCGTTGCGTTGCTTCATGAAAAGTTGTGCGCAAGCGCAGCTACTTCACTGCTACACTTTCACACATTTTTCTTCTAATTAAAAAAAAATTGTTTTTTTCAAATTCAAAACGAGATATTCGTTGTTCGTATTTTAACTGCCGCCCACTAATTTTTAAGAACTAAAATACTGTAAAATTATCTGAAAAGTGTGTTTCTTTTTAAATTTTATCTTTTGCATACAACTTTCTTCAAGGTTATTACAAAACCATAAAACCTATAACCAATATATTACTCGGAAAATATTTTATATATATATATATATATATATATGTATTATTAAATATGGAAAACACGAAAAATATTTACAATATATATAATAAAATATAGGATAAATGTGTTTTTATCTCGTGAAATTTAGAATTAGTATTTTTTTGAAATTTTTGATCAATTATTCATTCATTTTTAGCAAAACGTTAATTTAATTATTTTAATCAAATTTTGTTAGATTTATCTAACATTCAAATTATTTCATGATAATATTTGATTTGTTTATTCCATTTGACATATTTTCACTTAAATGTTAATTCAAATATTATCATAAAACGTGTTTGAATTATCAAATAAACTTAACAAAATTAGGTTAAGATGACTAAATTCACATATTTATAAAAATAAAAACTAAATTAATTAAAATTTTTGAAGAAAAACTAATTTGAAATTTTATCAAATTTAAAAAATTAAAACATATTTAACCCTACAATATATTATATAGTCTAAGATAAGAAACATGTGTTATTAATCGCATAACTGGATAATCGGATTCAATTAAAATAGTTGACTTAAGTTGTTTTTATATTAGGTTAAATCCAATATAACCTAATCTCACTTAACTTTTTACATATCGAGTGAATTGTTTTTATCAATTCAGTGTTGACAAAGAATAAAATACTGAGAAATGGGTTGTTTTTATCAATTCACTCGATATAACTCAGATAATTAATTATGTTGCAGCAGCATGATATTTTACGGTCCTATTATATACATGTTCTATTATATAGACGTTGCAGTTTTTAATTTGACACATGTCTAACCAAATTATGATGTTTAGAGTTTAAAGTTTGGTTTTATTCATTTTTTTAATATCAGTCAATGATATAAATAATTAGATTTTTTTATTTACATTTTTGGGTTGATTTATGTATTTTTAATAAAAAATGTTTCAGTATAATTTTTTGTTATAATAATTTATGTAAATTGTTGTTACGATAACTTATATAATTTTTTGTTAAAGTGACGCAATTTCGGCCAGTTAATTATATATATTAAGTTTAAAAAGTATATCTAATTTTCTTTTAATTGTTTATTTTATTATAATAAAATATAAATATTATAATAATCAGTAATATATATTTACTATAATCTATTACATATAAGATTCCTATATAAATCCATTCCATGGATGCGAAGTAAGTAGATATATATGAGAATTTGATTTTATCTTCAGCGTTTTCTACCTTTTTCCTTTTGTGTTTTCTCTTTTTCTTTTTCTTTTTTTTATCTATCCTTCTGGATAAATCCATAGATTAAATTTTATGCTCAACACAATTTAATTTAATCAAAATTATTAAACAGTACTAATAATAATAGTGATATAATTAATATTCTATTAATTAAATATGTACTTTTAAAATATAACCTTTATTTATCATTTAAAGATTAAATAATATAGTTTTTTAAAAATATTCTAAAATATATAATAAAAATGTTTTATTTTTAATTTTTTAAATATGTAACTCAAATGTTTCAATTCTATTTATCTAATCAAGAAGTGTGAACCGAGTTTAATAAAACAAACACAATCTAGCCTACACTCTATTTTTTTTTTTTTTATCAAATTGAACAATAAGTTACTTCAAAACTAATCCAACCCCATTTTTGGATAAATTACATTTTTTTTTAACTTTCTCTTTTGTGTTTGAAATTATGTGTTTATTTTTTGAATTTGCTTTTCTTAAAGATATAGACTATGGTATAAAGTAGAAGAGACAAAGTTTCAAATAACAACAAAATGGCAATTGATATAATTATGAATACGCGGTAAAACATTAAATTAGTACATTAAGAATTGGGTTAGTTAAAGGGTTCTAATATAATATTCTACTAATTTGATTTGAAGTGATTAATAAGGTTGTAAAACAAAAATAACTTTTATTTGAATAAATTTAAAGCTTATTTTGACAATTAATGAAATAATATGTGTTTCACTTTCAGGATTAAAATAATATTATTAGAAGTATTATTTACAGTGAAGTTTAATACACTTAAATTGTTTTTAAATTTAATTTCTTAGTAATATTAATCTATTCAGTCTATCATAATTAAATCTCAGCCAATATTTAAAAGGAATGCGATTTTCTTTGTAGAGTCTCTTTTTCATTTATACATAAAGCCTTCATGTTTCAACGTCAAATTTACCAAATTAACATTCTAAAAGTTTTAACAATTTTGGATTTATGCATATCATTTTGCATAATAGATTTGATATCGGGACAATTTGCAAATAAATAAAAATTCCAAACTTTATAAATAATATTTTCATATAAAGATTATAAATAATCCTCAAGTACACCTATACTTAATTTTTAAAAACATTGTACTTTACTATTTAATACAAATAAAATTTGTTTTAACTCATCTAAAAATAAAGCCACCCAACTAAAATCGCAATAAATCAAGGTCAGGAAAATCTAAGATAAATTTGTATACTTATATCTCTTAAATTGTGTGATATTAAAATTGATATCTACATCTTTATTACTCCATCCAATTTTTTCTTGATTTATGCAACGAAATAAATAACAGTACCGATACTATTCATTAGCACAATATGCCGCGAGATGTCGATATACAGATGAATCGTGACCAGCAACCGGCAAACGCTAAACAAGTGAACAATGCGATTAAAGTTTAAATAACATTTACTCTTTCAATTAAGCATTTAATTATATACTAGTTACTCCAGCTGTAATCATATTTATATATAAACTTTATATTTTTTTTTAAATTTATTGTATGCGAAAACACGTTATTTTAAATAAAATTTACTCTTTGAATTAAAGATTTAATTATGTACTTATTACCTTCAGTTGTAATCATATTTAAATACAGACTTTAGCTTTTTTTTTTATTTATTACAACGAAAACACGTTTAACTTATTAAATAAAATTTATTATTTGAATTAAAGATTTAATGATATACTTATTAGCTTCAGTTGTAATGATATTTAAATTTAAATTTAAACTTTAGATATTTTATGATTTATTAAATACGAAAACATAAATAATTTAATGAATAGAATGATATTGAAATTTGTCCCGCGTAAGAAAAAGGGTGAAAAGATATGACTGGTGGGCGAACCGGCAGAAAATGATTAGGGTATTTTGATTTTGAGATTTTTCCTTGTTGGCGCGTGTGGCCACTCTCGGTTCCCGCGTGAGCGTGGCGCACCGCCCATAACACAGTGTGTCTCTACAAATACACCCTATTCTCTCTTCTTACACTCCCTCCTCTTTCTCTTTCTCTCACACACTCTGCGCCTTTTAAAATCTTCACGAATCACCAAAATCCCTTCACACTCCCTCTTCCAACGCAACACTACCGTCTCTTTTTTTTCTCTCTTTCTTCTCTCATGGCAGACAACCTAGACGACGGCGAGTTCTGGCTCCCGCCGCAGTTCCTCGCCGACGATGATGTCCCGGCGACACCCTTTCAGGAAAAGCGTCAGCCTTTGCAGCACGATGCCCTTTTGTTCCCGTCCGAGTTCCCGTACGGGTTCCCTTCCTCTGAACTTGCTTCTCCGGTTGATTCCACCGCCGGTGGCTCCAGCGAGACCGAGAGCGACGAGGAGGAGCAGCTCGTTGCTGAGTTGTCCCTCCGTTTAGCTCGCTCCTCCCTCCAAACCGATAACAAGTCTGTGGTATGAATCGCGACAACAGCACTTTCTGTCCTTATTTCTTGTCGTAGTTAGTGCTATTTCGGAGTTTTTTCAGTTATTGTTTAAGTGTTTAATTATTACTCTGTGGTTTTATTGCAGGGTCGGTTTTTGTCTGGCTCACCACAATCAACTCTCTGTGATTTTGGAAGTGGTTGTGGTTGTGGCAAAGGGTCAAGCCAGGGTAGTCCTGATGGTGTTTGTAAGATGTCTTCTGCGAAAACCACTTGGGATCTGCTGCATGCGGCTGCAGGGGAAGTGGAAAGGATGAGGTTGAGTGAAGAGGGTTTTTCTTTAAACCAACACAATGGACACATGGTTCCCCAAAGGAAACCCTCTCCTATTACCACCACCCTTCCATCCAAAACCGCTACCACAATCAACCCTGATGTCGGATTCTACGCGCATCAACCACTCTCTCATCACCAGCAGTTGCAGATAGCACATGTAAGAACCCAAATCTCACAAGGTCATCACACTTTTTTTATTTGCTAGTTTACCCTTTTGTCATGACTCTGATCTGTTTTTCTGTGCTAGTTTCAATTGCTGAGGCAACAACAGCTGGCAAAGCAGCAGAACACGGTGTGGAATGTGCAGAAGCAATGTGGTGGGGTTTACTCGCAGAGGCAACAACAAGTGGTTGGCAATAGAGGGAGGAATAGTGATGTTACTGGGAGGAACGTCAGACCTTTGGGTTTGTCTGCGTCTGCATGGCCTCCTCTGCAACACGCTAAACAACAAAATCAGCAATATGGCTCTGGTATGCGTGCTGTCTTTCTTGGAAACCCTTCTGGGAGAAGGGAATGTGCTGGCACAGGGGTGTTTCTCCCTCGCCGAGTGGATAGTCCTGCTGAACCACGAAAGAAGCCAGGTGAGATTAAAGGCTCCTAGGTTTCGTTGCATTTAGAACTTTTGGGTGGCCGTTGCATTATTTACTAGGGGTAGCTAGAGAGGTTTATTGGTTGTTGAAATTTGTAATTAATGCGTGCTTCTACGTTTGTGTTTACTTTATGTTAACTATAAGTTTTTTCTGCTATGTTAAGTAAATCTGCCATTTTAATTGGGAGCATGTAAATTAGAGGTGGTCCATGTGAAGGTCTCTAATTATTATTTGCTATGAAGTAAGCATCTATTATGTGACTTTTGACCCAAGTATTGGATGTTGTTTGCAGCCTGTTCAACTGTGCTTGTTCCAGCCAGAGTGGCGCAGGCCCTAAATCTGAATCTCGATGATATGGTGGGGGGGCAGCCGCCGCAACCAATGCAACGATTTAACGCTGGTTCCAACTTGGAAAATGGTATAGTTTTTTGAAACCCTTTGAAATGTTTTGTAATTTTAAATGCAAAAATTAAAATGGTGGGATTATTGAGGTGTTTTTGACTTTTGGGGTATTCAGGTGCAGCTGTTTCCAGGCTGAGGAGTAATTATGTCCTTTCTCAACAGAAACGCAACCTCAAGTCTCAGCCAGCAGTATACCATGAGTTCAGGCTGCCACAGGAGTGGACATACTGATTTGATTAATCTTTTGCTTGTTGAGGAGCGGAATATTTTGTTCTTTTGGTTTGTTGGGGGTGATGGTGATTTAGGAAATCGGGGTAGGGTTGAAGGGGGTAGGAATGAAAAATGTAGTAGTCTTCTATAGGAGAATAGGGTTTATAGAAGAAGAAATAGGTTTTTGTTGGGAAATTGGGGAAAAAAAAGGGGTTAAATGTAAAAGCAAAGCTGTGTCTGGAAAAATAGTAGAGATGGGTTTTATTTATTTGTTGTTTTGGCTTGGTCATAGTTGTAGAGGGGTTGATAATAATATTAGGAGCCTCTGGAAAAAGCTAGCAATGCAGCAGCAGTGCTGAAGGTTGCAGTGATATCAGTTACTTTTGTTCTTTTTGATGGGCTTCGAAAGTCACAAGGCAAAGACAAAAACGGTGGATGGGTCAAATTTTACCCTTTTTTTTTATTTTGGTGTCTTAGGGTAATAAACAAAGCAATTTGGAAGGGCTGGACCATATTTCCAGAGGGATTACGGCTCCTTCCAGTAGTTGTTGATTCACAGTGGAATCATTTTGGGGAATACTTGTCAGTAACATCTGATTCCAACCTGTCCACCCGCATTACTTTACTATAAATAATAATGCAAGGAATTTTCATTATCTCCTCACTGATTTGTTGAAAATGATGTTTACCTCTCATTTAGTCCCCTCCAATTACTTGTTCTGTCTGTTCATTACACTGTTAGATAAAATTCAAATTGAAACAGTAATGACAAAAGAGTTTTGTGGCACGTAATTATTAATTGTTTGTACAGGGAGAATTGCATAAAGGGTCGGTTTCTTGTAAGATGTATAATCTCACTGAAGGCGTGATTGCTTTTCCAGTACAAATTAAAAGTAGCTTTCACTTTGTCCAAGGAGTGGTTGCAGCTGGATGTGTGTGAATTTTAATAAATTTGGCGACCCAATTGGGGAGTCATAATATAAAATAAATGTGAAGTAGGAAAAGGCTGTGATGGGTCCAGTATGAGTTTTACACAGTACATACATACGTTTGATATACTGGTTTGGAAGATTAGGTGATTGCTTGGGAGGGAAGCTTCGGTGCAATGCAATGAAATGAAATGCAACTGGGTTGGGTTGGGTTGGGCCATGTGCATAGCTTTAACACGTGTAAGGTAGAAGGGTTTTGCTTTAGGAATGCTGAGAAATCGTTTTCATATGGTGCTTTCTTTAATGGCTAAAAAATCAATGTCTAGTCTCTATCTTGGAACTCGCAAATGTGGGGGTGGCTGGTGCCTGCTTCTTAATACTTTTGAGGAAACGTAGCAATCTATTATGGGGCGTTGCTCTCACAAATGCATGGCCAACCCAACTCTACATTGTTAAGAAAGGCAAGGTGCTGCTGTGATGTGGTCATTGCATTTGCCTTTGCAATTGTTGCAACACACATAACATAACGCAACATTAACACCATACCATAACACCAAAACGTGCTTCCTTTGCTTCCTTTATTCCTCCCACCCAGTTTTCCTTTTTCCCTTTTTTCTTTATCCTCTTTTGGTGCACTGGATCTACGTTTTCTACCCTCACTTCTATCTCTACCATTTGCAAAATCTTTCCTCATAAAACCCTTTCCTATATTCTACTCTTAATTAATATTAAAAACTTACTTAATCATCCTTTAAGATAAAAATGAAGATATCAGCATCGAAATTAAGTGTAATGAACTGAAAGCGAAATAGACAATTGAATAAACTTGAAAGTACACGGTGTAGTGAGATAGAAGCAAATAAAACATAAGAAAAGAACTAATCACTGAAAGACAAAATTTCACATCAGTCGAAAAACTGAGTAAAAGATTAACATTACAAAAAATGGGTGGCAAAAAGACAACAGCAAAATAATAATAATAATAATATTAATACATTTATATTTTTGTTAAAGTCAAGGAATGTATTTACATGTATTAAAATGTACATGGGTCCGTCACCGAAGAGGAGTAGGCCATCCTAATTGTTTATAAAAAGTATAGAGCTTCCTCCACCTTGTAATATTATGTTATAGTTATCTGGAATAAACTTTTGTCTAAATTATCAAAGTTTGAGAAAGAACAATTTCATCTTACAAATCAAAGACATTCATAGTAACACTTGAGCATTCGAGAATATTCTTAATAACTAAGAATTAAGATGTTCAATTCAGTTTTTTTTTTTTTCTTAAAGGCAGTTTTAAAATTAAAGCTAAAAAGAGATTTATACTCAAAGTATAAATATTTCACAATATCAGCTTAAAAACTCCTTCGAAACGAATTTCTTTATATTTTACAATTAGAAGAAGAAAAACAACTAATGTGTGCAGTTTAGTTTATTCTTAAATACAAGCTATTTTAAATTATTTTCCTTTCAGAAATAAACTATATTTTTTAAGATTTTTTGTTCAATGTTTAACGCAACCTATCATTCCTAACAAATATACATTTTAAGATTATAAACCGGGAATGATGTATTAAAAAGAATAAGGTATTCATAATCCTATAAATTTTATTTAATTAAAAGATTGCAGAAGCCAATAATATTTTCCTATTTTGATATATGAAGTTTAGTTTCAATCAAAATTTCTATTGTCGAAAAGGTTATATAAACATCGGCCTTGTAGCGTTTTTAAACATGATGAATGAAACTTAATGTACCAATACTTAAAAAACACACCCAACAAAATATTTATGAATAATAACTTTTAGTAATACATGATTTTTTTATAATAATATTAATTTTCTCAGAAGGAATAAATTAATAAATTGAACATCTAAGTAATATAATATAAAAGAAAGTTTATAAGTGATTATTGAAAAAGTCATACTAAAATATTTCAAATTAAGTTCAAAAGTTTTAGATTTGGAAATATATCAGGAAACAATAACTCCTATATTAAGAGATCTTTAGACTTAGCACACAAATTTTGAAACAAAATTAAAGAAGAAAATTAATTCAAAGATTTGTCTGATGTTATCACTATATATGATATTTTATTTCAAATATTAGATCTATATGTACCCTCCTATACAAGAGCTTTAAAAAAAAAACAAATTTAATTAAAAGGAAAACAAAGTAACAACAAGAAACTAAAAGTTAAATATTAGAGTTTCAATTATGCAAGAAATATTTAGGTGTAGGTGTAGGTTGTAGGAATCTAACAAAAACAAAAAGATAAAATCATTCCCAAGATTGTTGCTAAAGAGAAATATTTAGATATCTCTTTCCCTTCAAATATTTTAAAGTTATTTTTATAGCTATATATCCGTCAAAGTTTCCTGATTGGAACACCAATTTCTATGTCCGATATCTTCTCTGAAGAATCCCAGTTTTTGTAGAATTTGCAGAACTTATTCTTGCTTCTCAGAGTTCTCCATCGTCCATCTTTTGTAAGTTCTCTACCAACCTTTACTTTAAATAAATTTAATTTTACATTTCTTGATTTTATCTAAATATCATTATGTACACCACTTTTATGTTAACACTATTAAAAATGTTCGTATTATATAATTTTTTTTTTGTAAATTTGTTTAAAAAAATTGTAAGATTTTTTTTTACTATTTCTTTTAAAAATCTTAATTGGCAGGTAATTCTTTTGTGGGTAATTATTATCTATAAAATTATAAAATTCGTAAGTATTTTTACAAAATTTGTTGTGAAAAGTATTTATACAAAATATTTTGAAAAAAAAATGAGAACAATTCTCTATAAACTTTTTTTCATAACAAAATTTATAAATATTTTTTACGAAAAAAATTTCAAAAATAAAACTAATAGGAAATATGAGTTTGTTTTATTAATGTAATTATTTATCAACTAATTTTCCATTATTTTAAATCTACACATGATTTCACTTTGGTGTTATGTATATAATTAGCCAAATTTTGTTTAACTATTGTGAGATGTGTTAAATGACACATGAAAACTGTTGGATGATGGGGTTTCTTTCACTTTTTAAAGTTTAATAAGAAGAATACAAAATAATTATTGATATTAATATCTTGAATGATAATATAATACGGATGTATAAAATATTATTCGTATGAGTGTGTCAAAATTTCTAACTTATCATCAAGTTCAAAGTGAGTACTCAATCGTTCCAAAGCGCCATCATAATCCTAATTATAGATAACCACTAATTATAGATTACTGAATTTTATAAATTTAGAGAGGAGATTTTAAAATAAATGATGAATATTATTTAAAAAAGTTATAAATAAAAAATGTTTGTTCTTCATCTCTTAACGATATTAATTTCTCTAACTTTTGTCTAATATTATCGTAAAATTATTATTTCACTTTTAGATCTAATTCAATTGTTTTGAGGATAACCAAATATACGTTAAAACTATTTGATTAAATAAAAAAAATTATAAATAAAAAATGTTTGTTCTTTATCTCTTATCAACATTAATTTCTCTAAAATTTATTCTCTCTAACTTTTGTCTAATATTGTCATAAAATTATTATTTCTCTTTTAGATCTAACTCAATTATTTTGAGGATAACCAAACATACGTTAAAACTATCTGATTAAATATTCCTTCAAAGTAATTTTTTTTCTATAAAATATTTGATCTTTTTCTTTGATTCTACGTGCATAAGTTAGGAATGGTAATCACAAGTGCAATTCCACAAGAAAGGGTGATTTTAGTTGATCTAGTATGGTTACTAACATAAAAATAGTTATTTATGTCATCTAATTTAAGTCTAACAACGAAGAAATCCACAATTAAGTAGAAATGATTTATAAACGTTAGACTTCTTATTGAATGTAAAACAAATATTTTATGTTAAACATTATAGAATCTGACGTAAATGATTTGTTTTACATAAGATAATAAGAAGTTGGGTGTAAATTTATTTTTATACATCAGATCTAGGGTCTTTCTTTTCATTTCTTACTACATAAAAACATACTGAATACACTCTTTTGAGTTAGGATTTGTTCTTTGGTGTCGAAATGGTGCTTGTTTGAGGATTCGATTTTGTATCGTCAAAGGCTTTGTTTCGACACTGAGGTTTGTTTGCTAAACTTTGCATTTTCATTTGTGACTGTGACTGCTTATTGGAAAACTCACTCATGACTTTGCATCAATATCCCCTTGTTTTTGTTTGTCATGTTTGTCATTGTAAAAGTACAGTGGTAAAAAAAGATTTTGTTTTTATATTTTTTTATTTTCATGAAATTTAAAATTAAAAGCGAATCTCGACTCTCACTTTGGTTCGTTTCTATCACCAAATAAAAAATTACAATGGAATGAGTATTTGAACTTGTTTCAGTTTGGAGGGTTATGCATCAAATGAAGCATTTTTGATAAAATTGAAGAAGAGTTGGTGAAAAAAGAAGTCAAACCTAAGACAAAGGTTGGACCACTAAAGGAGAAGATTGAGTTGTACATATTCAAGGGTATTCTGGTTCAAGAGTACTAAATACCTTTGAACTTGTATAACTCAATATTCTTTTTGTGTGCTTAACCTTTGTCTTAACTTTAGTTTCTCTCATTACCAATTCTTCTTTAACTTTGTTTAAATCCTTATGCAAAATGCTAAATTGGAACAAACTTATAAATGTTCATTTAATTGTTGTTGTTTTTTTTGTTGGTTACTGAGTTTTTTTTTTTTTACGTTATACCTGATATAGTCTGACGTTAATTGTCGCATTTATGTGAGATCTAGTATTATTCCACATAAATTTACACATTTACGTTGAACCTGATACAGTTCGATCTATAACGTTAATATAAACTTAATCTAAGTTTAGGTGTTTGATAATGACATCGGATCTAAGACTAACAAAAAATTAAAAATAATTAACGTAAAAAGCTTTTAATATGTTAGTAAATCTATTTAGTTTTTAAATACAAGTAAGTTTGAACTTTATTATTCTTTGTCTTGTATTCTTTATCTTGAGAGTGTTTTAGTTGAAAGACTAAGATTTGGAGTTAAGGAAAATTAAATGAAGTACTCATTTAATGGTTGATGCGAAATGTTGAAACTCTTAGATGCTTTTGATTAATTTGGTGTGATAGTGGATTAAAATTATTAGATGTCTTCTAATGGTGTTGATTTTTTAAAATGGATATACATTGTATATATAAACCCTTGGTTTTATGTTTTTGTTAAAATGTGAGAGTGGAAATTGAAATAATAGATTTCACTTTATGATGTAGATTTATATATGATGATATAAATTATGACAACCTTGATTTTATATAAATTCATATACAATAGAAATTTATTCCGTATTTTGATTATTTGAAACCAATTAATTTGAGATATATGAATATATTTATTTGTATTAAGTAAAAGAAACTCGGTTTAAGGAGATGCATATCACAATCACAAACTGAGTTTATGTAGATGATATAAAATAAGAAATGAAATGATTCAGAAGATGCATTACACAGTAATTAGAATTTAGAAGTGGATGGGTATCTATCACTTACCCATTATATAATTGCATATGCTTTCCCAATATAAAGGGTACCAAAAAACAAAGGGTAAAGTTTTGTCGAAGACATGAAAAAATTAGATATGCTGTGTGTAGAAAGTTGTAATATGAGTTGAAGGAAACGATAATGTGATGTATGCTCTGTTACATTGACATGTTAAGGTTTGAGAGAACTGTGGACCCTTCAAATCACATCATGTTTCATTATTTCAGAAAGTCACGAGAACCAACAAGTAACAATTTATGCACAATATGTGCAATTTTTTTTCCCCACCTACCATTGTAGCAAAATCTATTTTCCTAATTGTTACAGTATTTATAATATTTACTTAAATAGATTTTTTTTTCTTTTCTATGTTAAATTTGGCTTTTAGGAGTCCCAAAATCAATTGGAATTGACTTGGCTTCACGCCAAGTTACTGTCTGAATTTGTAATTTTTCAAATTAAAATTGAATAAACGATTTCAATTTGTTTTAAATTAGTTTTTCTTTTCAAAATTTTAATATAAATTTTTAAGATATATTAATTAATATAGATGTTTTTATTGCTAATATATTTGCGATCGTTTATTATTCTGCACTTGATGATGTTTACTTGCTTTTTAATTTCCCTGTCAGTTTAGCCAATGATATTTGTATTTTTGATATTCATTTCAAAGTTTTATTTTGAATTGTTTCAATGTTAGAAAAATAATTTTTAATATATTTAAAAAGATAAATGTATATTTAAAATATTAATTTAAATAATAATCTATAATTTCCTTTTAATTATAAAATAATTTTCTCATGATTAAAGAATATAAAATATTATTTATTTCTAAATCACAAAGTTTCTGCACATAAATATTCATTTCATTTCATTAACAGTCATATCATAACTTAGATTAATATATTATATAATGAACTTAATATTTAAATTATTAAAATATTGAATAAGGCCGTAAAGTATTAATAATTTTAATTAATATATTATTTATTTTTGACCTTAAAAATTTTATTTTTTGAAATACTCTTTTATTATCTTACTTCTATATTTTACTCATGAAAGAAAGTGAAGTAAATTTACTCATTGTTAGAAGTGGTTTTGACATTTAATGTTTCTGGTGACAGTTTTATTTAAAAAATTGTGTTTGTGATAAAAGAAGAGCATTTATATACTGTCTAGTCCCAATAATATCAGGACTTGTCTCGGATATCAAATATCAGATAGAACACTTATCATTATATAAAAAATTATAGTATTTAGTCAGGATGTAACCTTTTTTATTTAAGAATACAAAAGCTCAAACACTATAATTTTATTATGATTTAGCTTATTTGGTATCTATAAGTGATAATTGATCTCACACGCAACACTCAGAAGATATCTGAACATTATGTACCAAAGGAAGGAGGATACTAATAGAATGATAAAAAGAGCAACAAAATTATGTAGCATATACTTAAAAAAGGAAGAAAAAAGTGAGCATAGGAAGGTGTTAATATGGTGTGAGTGAGGGTTTGGGTTCTTCTTCTACTGCATAAGATAGCTTTGTTTACATGGAAAATAAAAGGGTGGAAGTGAAATATAGAGGCAACATTAAACCCAGTGTGAAGCATGTAAAGAGATGGTTTGGTTTGACTTGATGTTGATTCTTTGTGATGATTCTGTTTGAGAAAACAGTGGGTGTAACAGTGGAAATGTGATGGTGGAGCAGAATCTCTATGCTATTAGCCTGGCCTCCACTTTATGAAAGGAAAGGAAAGAAGGCATAGGATTCCCATTCTGGAATAGGGTTTTTAGGGTTTCTCTCTCATTTCCCTAGGGATGCTGCATTTTACAGCCTACTACTTTGTGGGGCATGCATTCACCATACCTTTATTTCCTCACACCTGTTACGCTGTTACCTTACATCTTTCAATTTTTCTTGCATATTTTACCTTTTCGATCAGGGGCTTCTACCACTGCATGCACCACTCAAAACTATTCAAAAATCAAACACCGATCATCCTCACCACTCATTCACATCTCTATCTATCTAAACCTCCAAAATATGCTTCTCTTTTTTTCCCATTCCATTTTCATCCATCACTCTCTTAATTCCTTCCTAAACAAAACCACTGCTTTTCACAACATATTTCTAAAGAATTGATCGGTATAATATTATGGTTTAAATATGCTTTTATTATTTAACTTTTAATTAAAATTAAAATTAGTTTATTTTTGAAATTTTATTTCAATTTAGTACAGAATTTTATGAATTTAGGTTTTTTAATCAAATTATACTGACTTTATTTTATGTTTCACAGACATTTCATAAATTTATTAATTAATATTAAACCGACAATGTTAATTTAATTTAAAAAATTAAATTCACACAATTTTAAAATTATGAAACTAAAAGTAAACTAAAATTAATAAAAAATTATTTAAATTTTTATTCAAGATTAAAAATATATTTAATCATGAACTTAACAAGTATTTAAAATGACTGACATCCTGACCTTAACAAGTATTTAAAGTGACCGACATGAGTCAAACTTTAGTCGTATATTGTTTGAGTTTCGACTTTGTTATCGATTTGGCTTGTGGTAGACATTTTTGAATAAAATTATAAGTTATTTCACAACAGTAATCTAACAATATACAAAACATAAACTAAGAAGTATGTGATGTAAAATATGCTCTTTTATCATTTGGTTTTAATTTACACTATTCAAGACTTTTTAGGCAGATTAAGAAAAACAAATATTCTCACATTATCTCTAATGGTATAATGTTCATGTTTATGCAAGTTGTTTACAATTATAAGTAACTTTATATTAGAGCAAAATAGCCTGATAATGCATTTGCTCCAATAATTTACACAAAGAAAAATAATTTATTAACTGGTTTTAGATAAAAAAGAAAACGATTTTGGTCACAAGACTTACTATGACTTACTTTCAGCATTTATTTTAACAATCCAAAAACTGAAGATATTTGTTGTAAGTTGTTAAATTTATGCGACATATTGAATTATAAAAGTGCTCTAAGACTATCGTGTTCTATTTTCTAATTTGAATAAATGAATTGTGAAATATCATAAGATAATATTATTTACTGAAGGTAAAATTAAAATGATTGAAAATATAAATCAACATAAATTTTTTTAAAAAATACTTAAATATCAATCAATTTGACAAGGAGAAAGTAGTGTTAAAGAATTTGGATGGTGTGGTGTCACTGATGATGAATAATGGATTTTCTTTTGGCAATAATAAATTATAGTGAAGAAGGATAATAATTTTGTTGACCATATTAAGCAATAAGTCTTGCTCCTAAGTAGGAGTAGGTATGTTATAATTGTTTGTTTGATTGGTGAATAGGATAATGAGTGGAGTAGGAAATTTCCATTGATATGGATGCCCATTCTGTTATGCATTTAAGAAGGAATTTATGAGAATTTCTTCCATTAATGATGTTGAAGCTTAATGACATGTATTAGTATGGTTTTTGGTGGGAATGAGACTCTACTCACCCATTTAATTGGAAAACTAATAGGTCTAGTGTTTGGTCTATTTAAATAAAAAATTATAGTCTTAAATTCAACTAGTTTAAAAATAAGAACATTATTAAAGGCAGATTCATAATAGTTCTCTATTTTTAGAAATTTTTATTTTGATGTCATTTGTTTTTTTCCTTAAGAATATAAAAATAGAGTATTTGTCGACTGTTTTTTCAAGAAACTTGTTATTTTAAAAGTATATTATGTATTGTTGAATTTTAAATTTAAATATTATGAAATTTTTTATTTTAATTTGTGTTTGTTAAATTTTATAAAGATGTGTTATTTTTAGTTTCTAGTATTATTAGATCATAATATTAAACTTAAAATATCCTTAAAATATCAAAGAGTAAAAGGCCCGAGTGGACACACATATTCAACAAGTTGATCAACTACCAACCAAACCCACACAAATAATATTCGTTAACCACGTAATAATCTATGAATCATTGTGATTTCATTTTGCATATATAATAAACCATTTTTTTAAAAAAATCATTTTTTGTGAATTCAAAGTTTATTACGAAATTTGTCCATTACTTTGGGGAATAAATAATTCTTATGAAATATCGGTGAATTGGACTTTTATCTTGAAGTTGCCCTTGAAAAAACTACCCAAGACTGCGGCCCAGACAAAAAGATAGCCCAAAAGATGTGGACCTTGGACCCAAAAATAAAATTGGGGCTCAGAAGCAAAATTCAATTTCAAGGACTAAATCTAACTGACCTTGTTATTAGAAATTAGAAATGCTAAAACAAGATCACGTGACATCAAGTGAATTTGGTGTATGATTTAGATAAGTATGAACAAAATTTTCTATAAATATTTATAGAAAAAGAAAATAAATAAATAGATAAATTGATTTTAATTAAAATTAATTTAGGGATGAAGCAAAAATCATTTAAAAAGAAAAAAACGAGAGAACTCAGGCTTTTGAGATAGTAAATTATAATAAGACTTTTATAAAAACCTGTTTAGTTAAAAAGGTCACAGGCTATTCAGAAAGACTATTAATCCTACTTAATCATCCTTTTTACTTAAGTATAAATAATAATTGTTACTTATATTATTATCATTATGTTTAATTAGTTATAGTATATTAAAATAATATATTTATTTATTTTTCATAACTATTAAATGTGCTTACCTACATAAAAGCTCAAACTTATACGATAAGTGTAAGGCCCTTTATTTCTACCCCCTTAATCTTTAGGGCTGTCCTGCAGCAGTGGGCCTAAAGGCCGACCCATAGAATAAAAAACTTTCGTGTTATCCTAATTCCATACTCACTCTCATTCTTGCAGAACTCAGTAGCCGTCGTCCTTCCGCACTAGAGCTCTGTTAGGGTTTACTCCTAACCCTGAACCAGTGAGTTCAGTTGCGTTTCTTAGCCTCATGTAAGTGCTCTACACCTCAGGTCTTGCTTTTCTTCCGCCTTTATGTTGTACTTCCAGTAGGGGTTTGTCGTAGGCTTACGTATGTTCTTCCGCATCTGTTCCACAGCTCAGTAATCTGCCGTTGGAGCTTCGCGTTCCGCTGTTGGAGACACACCCCGCTCTTAGCCCTTTTCCAGGTACGGGAAGTTAGGGTTTCAGGTTTAAGATGATTTTTTTTTGTCTATTCTTGAGTTTGCTTGATGTTGTACGGTGAAATCATTGTTTTTGGTGCGTGGGATACCTTGTATGGTTGTTTGGATCGGAATGTACATCTGTTGCAGGAGAAACCAGGGCAAGAACTGGTAATCTCGCCCAGGCGAGTCGGATTCGCCTAGGCGAGTCTGACGAAGGCTCGCCCAAACCCCATTGCGTGAAAGGTCGCCCAGGCGACCTGCTCGAACTTTTGAGCGAGTGAACACCTCGCCCAGGCGAGAGGGGTCTCGCCTAAGCGAGATCCCGTGATGTTCCCTGGGTGCTCCATTGGGTATGAACTTGGCATGTGAAATGAATGGGTGGTTTGAAATTTAAAGGAACATGGTGTTAACATGAGAGGAGACCCTAGACTCATGGGGTGGCGATGATCAGAGGTATGGATTCGAAATATGATGCGTATGAGGAATTAATCTCAGGGGTTGGTATGGAAATGTAAATATGATTTTATGTTCGTTTATTGCTGAGCTATGAATGTTGGTCCGTGTTAGCGTATAAATTTCTTGGAGTCTCTAGGTGAGACCTCTGGGGTCGCGCTTCAGTGGTCGGGACGTAATTCCATGGCCCCTGTTAGTGGGTGTCCATGGTGGTGCCCCATCTGTATAACTAGGTAAGGATTCAAGGTAAGGACTGCATCCTGACACTCTAAGGGTCCAGTTAGTCTCACTTAGAGCGGACTGACCCCTGTGGTGAGAGTAGCAGGAGGCCTGAAATTCATTAAGAGCTAACCTTGTGGTGAGGGAGATTTGATTCATCGTAACACTATAACACATAGCTCAGGATCGAGCAGCTCAGGGTCGAGCAGAGGTATCCACCACAAGTGCAAGCATCCGCTGAATCCGACCAAGTTATACGTATCCGGATAAGTCGAGTCGAGTCGTAGTGTATTGAATGAAGAGTCATAACATGTGTGGTTGTTATATGGATATGAGATGATGAAAATATATTTGACTGTATGATGAATATGTTATTGGCTCTAGCTTACCCGTTTCGTTGCATGGTTGTGTTGTATGTGGCTGTTCTTCCTTGCGATGATCATCAATTTGATTGATGGGAGCAGATGGGCGAGGTTCTCGTGGTCAACAAGGGGATGGCGATTCCGCTGCTTAGCCATCTGGGCTGGAGTTTTCTTCACTTTTTCCTTAGGGCTAAGGCCCATGTATCGTTTCATATGTTTCTACTTTACGCTCTTTGTTAGGTTGGTTTTCCGTTTTCCTTTGGCATCGTGTTGTGCCCGGTTTTTGTAGGGGTTGTGTTTAAAACCCCAGGACTACGCTACTTTGATCATCTCTGTGTGACGTTTCCTTTAATTTTACGCATTAAATTAAATGGGACGTTACAATAACTGAAAAAAATTATATTTTATTTAAATAATTTATAAAGTGCGGGTTTTTAAACAAGTAATTTATTAAACTATTTCGTACATACATAATTATGTACACAAATTTCAACAATACATATATAATATGATAAATTTGTAATTATTATTGGACTCATTTAAGATAATAATACAGTAAGTCCACTAAATTTTCAAAGTTATTAAACAAAAAATTTAAATATCAGTGTTTCCTGCATGCCAAATCAAACTCAATCTTTAAATCATATTTAAAATAGGTAATAAGTCAAAATTTATCTTTTCCTTTAAAACAACATGTCAAATTCAAGTCCACTAAAATTTAACTCAACTTGATTGGTTTTCATTCTTCACTTAATTTTAAATTATGGAAAAATGATTTATTTAGTTTTTCTTTTTAAGGAAACATGTTTTCAATAATGATATGAGATGTTAGGAAACGAAAATGTGGTTAGACTCAAATTGCTACAAAAATTTCACGATTTTAGGCTTAGTTAATACATGGTAACGAAATAAATTATGTGATTTTTTGTTCAATTTTTTAGTCAAGTTATCTGATGTTCTTATGTTTAAAACATTTTATTTTTATAAATATTCGATATTTCCATTTAGTCCAAATTAACCCTAAGAACGTTAATGAAATCGAAAAACAAAAACAACAATTTATTTTAAATAAAGAACCACATTGAACTTTGTCCAAAAATAAACAAATCAAATGGAAAAATCCACAAAATCATTTGTCTGTGTATAAAAATTCATTTTAATAGTATAAAATTAATAAAATAAGACATTTTATAATAATATTAAAATGCAGATTAATGAAATAAAATATATATTAATACAGTCTTTTAAGAGTTTAGACTATATAAAAATATATTATTTACACAAGAACACTAAAAAATTTAAAGGTATCCCTATAATGAATATACTAACCACTCATACCTCCGCCGCAATCTCACAACTCTAACTACGGACTCCTCATCCTTCAGAGGTGCCTAAGCTAATATACAAAAGAGTTGTCCTAAGACCGTTTAAATAATATCAATTATAAGTCATACATGGACAACTACAAATAATTCACATAACTGCACACAAACAATTCACACTAAATTCAATTATCCAGATATTTGCATTTGGAATAAGAATCACTGAAGACTTGCACTTGTGGTGACCTCTAATACTCTATAAATGCATTGTCAATGTGTTTCACCCTACCACACACAAGATTAATTTGTAGTAATCTAAGGTCATTATCCTCCCTTAGACTACAACGTCTAGCTACTCCCACCACATGAACCATTCTCCTTTATTTCAGTGTGAATGATCATTAGAGTTTCAGGATGTCACTTTACTTGAATCCATAGTTCAATGCATACACTAAAATAACACTACCATAAAATCTCCCCATGAGACCCATGATATTACGTAAAACCCATACAATGCTCCTATATATATATATATATATATATATATATATATATATATATATATATATATATTTC
>Ga0214545_1002620_pt1 | contig 34686 bp, 22 predicted proteins | sample CNSS4metaG_FD_160064 | JGI IMG/M metagenome (GOLD analysis project Ga0214545, IMG submission 160064) | Root nodule microbial communities from cowpea collected in UCLA plant growth center, Los Angeles, California, USA - CNSS4 | ecosystem: Host-associated > Plants > Roots > Nodule | place: USA...
AGGTAGTATAAGTTATACAATTATTAAAAGAGTCAAGTGTAAGACATTTATCTCTCTCAATATGTGTTTCTAAAAACTATTATTTATTTCAACATTTAATAAATTTTTTATTACAATAGATTTTTTTTAAGTATTTTATTAATTTTATGCAATCCCTATTTTAGAGTTGACCCTTTCAACTTGCATAAGAACTAATCTATCGAGGTTTACTTCTTTTCAAAACAAAAAAGTAAATCTATAAAATGGCAATTTAAAATGGAGGTTATGATGTACTAAGTAGATTGCCAACGTTTAAAGAATTGATCACTTATATGACAAGTTTGAAGATGAGGTAGATTTCTCTAACTTGCATTTTGTTAAGCATGCCATGACCTTCACTCCAATTCATCTCTTCCTAATAGAAAATAGAAAACAAGAATCCTAAGACTAACACAAAAAAGGCTTGTAATTTCTCTCATTCGACGTCAATCATTCAAAGTCCAACGTAAAAAATGACTGGTGGTGTTTTTGTAAATAAGATATCAAACTTGAAGGTAGATATTTGAATATTCAACGTCAAAGGACGTCAACCTCCACATCCCCGACATCAAAATTTATTAAGTCATCAGCTCAAAAAACCATCATATAAGAGAGGGTTAGACTTTTAAGGAGGAAACAAAAAGCATGCATCATATAAAAAAAAAAAGAAGGGGTGTGTTTAATCCCTTGATAAGAAATGGCCTAAGTCTATCTTAATACCAAAAAGTAAAATAATTCTTGTTGCAATATGCTTAACTATAGGAATGAAATCCTTATAATAATATTTGGACAACAAGTTATCACCTTACATGACAAACAAAAAGTCAATGTTTCTACACCACAATAAAATATCGTATTTGTGACGAAACAATCTCTAGTTAATCTCTCATTAATCCTTCATAAAATTATTCTACAAAGGATTAACAAGGAAATACAAAAGAAATGTTTATCGCTAAGTATTATAGCTGAGCAAAATAAACCAAACTGTACTGCACTACCAAAAATTGCATTGAACTAAAAAACTGTTCGCATGAACTGCACTGAACTGAAAAATAGTTCAGATGAACTGAACTGAACTATTATTCTTAAAAATAAACTGGACTGAACTGCACTGCACTGAACTGTATTGTACTGTAATATAAACTGAATTGAACTGTTATAAATTGAACATAACTGTTATAAACTGAACTGTTTTATGAACTACACTACGTCAAAACTGAATTGCACTATTTTTGAATTGAACTGCACTAATTTTTAACTTAACTACACTATTTTTGAACCGTTTTTGAACCAAATTGCACTGATTTTGAATAAACTTCACTATTTTTGAAATTAATTGTACTATTTTTGAACCAGATTGCATTGATTTTGAACTGAATTGCACTATTTTTGAACTTAATTACACTATTTTGAATTGAATTGCACTAATTACATATGATTGTACTACGCAATAATAATCTAAAGTTTATACTTTGAAAGTGCTTAGGAAATAACACTTGAAATATGCATCATACTTCAATACACCAATTAACATTTTTATAATTTTTTATTTATATTAAAGTTTTCCGTAACTTAAAATGTAATTAAAATATTAAAATTAATATAATAAATATAAATATCGGTATTAACTTATTTTTTATATTTTAAAATCTTATGTAATATTACTTTTTAGTTTTACGATGTTTATTATGTTCCATCAAATTTTTTAAAAGGATTTATTTTAGAAAATTCTCAAAATTAATATTTTTTTAACATTTGTATTCATTAATATTTGTGTGAAAAATGTTTTAGAAATTTTATGAAGTTCTAAAATATATTTCGTGAAGCAACGAATCAATAACTTTTTATATTTTTTGAGAATTTTTTAAAATAAATTCTCTTTAAAAAAGTTGATGCCACATAATAAATATTTTAAAACTAAAAAAATAATATTACATAAGATTTTAAAATAAAAATACTTTAGTACCAATATTTATATTTATTATACTAATTTCAATATTTAAGAATATAAATAAAAAATTATAAAAATGTTAGCTGTCACAAAATTTAATTTTTAAAAATAATTTCTCTAAAATCATAACATAAAAATAACATTACATAGTAAAATTCATTCAAAATAAAATAAGATCTTGAATTAATTTATAATTTTTTTAATAAATTAATTATAAATATTTTATATTTTTCTCAAAGAAAGAGTAAAGAAAAAAATTAAGACAAAATAAAACTAATATTTCAATAAATATTAGTTAACTTAACATAAGTTTAGTTTCTTAAAACTGAACTATTTTATAATACAGTTCAATTATTATTATGAATAGTTTAGTATATTTTAGTTTAATATAGTACAATTAACTATAGTTTAGTACAGTTTAGTAAATTATGCCCAGCCCTACTAAGTATAGGTAGGTTATTAACTAGAAATTATTCCCTCATTATTCCCTTGCAATTTTGGTAGTAATCCCTCCCTAGGCACCTCATTGATCAAGTAAAGAAAGCATATTAATATCCTCACCTATTAGCTACCAAATTTGTTTGCTAAATTTTAGCAACCTTTTAATAAGTTTTTCCTAGCTAGTTTCTAGAAATTTGTTATATATCCTTAGCTAGTCCTTAGCACATCCATAGATATTTTTCCCTAGTTATTTGCTAGTAAAACTGTAGCAAACAGTCCCAATTTATTTTCTAATAAATCTATAGCAAATATTTTCTAGCTACCATCTAGCGAATCTATATCAAATTCTAACAACTTGTCCTTAGTTAATCCTTAACAAAATTGTAGCAAATTGCGCTAGATAAATATACTAAAAAGTTTCTTACTTTTATTTGTACCTTATCAAATGCATGTCATATATATTTAATAAATATAACTTTAAATAAAAAAATGTAATAAGTTTTGCCAAACAATTGGCAAGAAACATGTCAAATTTTACCATATTCAAAACACTCAAAGTCAAGAACAAAATAAAAGTAGACTTTTAGGATCACAATTGTCAACATACATGATTAATTCAAAAAAGAAACATTATCATCATCTTCATTTTCTTATTCTCCTTGCATTTTTTCGATTGATGGTGGTGATGGTATTTTTAAAGCAAGATATATTTGTGTCTTGAAAAACTTCGATTGTGCATGCATTTGTTGTTGTAAAAGTGTTTGCATTTCTACTTATTCTTGCATTTGTGTCTACACTTGTGCTTTCATTTGTGCTTTCATTTGTGTCTATATATCTACTTGTGCCTTCAACTAAGATTGCACCTATTATATTTGTGCCTCCATTTATACTTGTAGTTCCTCCTGCATTTGGTTTTAGAAATAGTCTATAAATGTAATTGTGTCTACATTTGTTGATGCATTTGATACGTTTGTGTAGCTATTGTAGTGATTTCTTTTATTGGCGGTGCATGATTTGGATTCGTGAAAATACCTACAACTAAGATGAATCATTCACACTAATGATGGCAATATATAAACTATGGTCAATTCTTTGTATGTGGTTTAAGAGTAGAGAATTTAGGGCTATAACAGAATGAACAAGAAAATGATGTACACCTTCTAAGGTTGGAAGGATCTTGATCAACTCAAAAAGGTGTAAGAAGCACATACAACCATGGAAGAATAAGTGTTAATGGTGAAAGCAAACATAACCACTGTGATGGATTAAGATAAAAAAGAAGAAGTAAGAATATGCCACCTTCAATCCAAGAATCAAAAGATAAAGATATGTGCAAAAAGATTCGTCACTTGAAAAAAATTCTCAAAATAAAAACAAAAACAAGAGAGAAAAACTCTCAAACACTCAAAATGCCTAAAATGAACATGGGGATCAATATTAGAATGAGTATAGAGACAGAGACAGAACAAATATGTACATACTCGTATCTATTCTCATACCCCCATTAAAAAATTTGAATATTACTCCCCATTAAAAAAATCAAATATTATTTATACTCATATCTAAATGTAAATGAATGTGAAAATTTTTTGTCAAAACAAAACAAATTCGGATATATCAGGTTGATTTAATATATCTTATTTTATTTAGGTGTATCTCCTATTTTAAAGTACAGACTAATTCTTAAAAAATAGTTAAAAATAGTTATTATATTAACTTCTTGTTTAAAACTATCATAAAACAATTTGAATTTTTTAATGTGCTGTTAAAAACTACGAGTACAATTTGAAAATTATATACAAAATATAATTTATTTTAATATAAATATTTATTTATCATAAATTTAATGATAAGAAATAAAAGTTTTTATGCATCACAATCGCTTACTAAAACATTTTTTCATTTAGACCATCTCTTCTATATAACATTCTTTTTCCATATTTTGTATATTTTTTATAAGAAGAATACAAATGCAATTTGTGCTAGCAAGAGAATGCGTAGGAAAATTCCACCACGTGGCACCCTAGCTTCTTACGTGTCCTTCACAAAACCACCACCATGCAGATACGACGGAAAGCGGTGCATAATTACGCGAATGATGAATGTGTTTATTCTAAGTATTAAATTACTAATTGATTTTTAGTTTGTGTGTAAAAAATGTGTGCTAAAACATCAGTCTCTATAAACAAAATTTAATATTTTTAATATTGTCATGAGATATTTGAAGATGAAATCATTAATTCTAATAATCAAACAAATCAGTAATTCAAAATTAACAAAACAAAAAGTTCTTAAAAATGTACATTATGGAGAAACTTATTCTTCGAAATTTAATAAATAAATAAAATAATAGAGTAATACTTAAAATTATAAATTATCAATTAATTTTATTTTCAATTCTAATGATCCGTGGATATGATATCCTTGACTGAAAGTTTGAGTACTCTATTATAACTTTCATAATTCAATCATTGTTATCCTATTTTTATCCTAAGGTGAAATAACTCTTTTAGAAATGGCAAAAATAGAAGAGATTTGTATAATTAAAATAAACGTACGCATAGATATCAATCTATCTTATGATTATAATTTTGAAAATTAATTTTACTGGTAATTTATAGTTTTTTATATTATTTGACATAAATTTAATTATTTTTTCTAATGTTAAAGAGCAAATTAATTAAGAGTAGATAATTTGAAAGTTGTATTATTAATAGTAAAAACTACTTATTACAAATTCAAATTCAAAGATTAAAATGATTTATTTTTATTGGTTATCATTAATAGAAGATGAGTGGCCAAGACCCTTCCTCTTCGTTGCTCTCATCTAAACTGTGGGCCCTTACAACAACAACCGGAACATTGCTCTTCGTCATGGTGACTGTGATGACATCACCACTTCTCGTTTAGGTGCGAGCAAGTTTACCGTCATTGTTATAATACGAAAATTTCGTTAAAAAGATAATAAAATATTTTTATAGTTTTTGAATTTTAATATAAAATTAAAAATTGTTTTTCATTTAAAATTTGATATATTTTAATTTTTAAATTAAATAAATATAATTAATTTAATTAAATTTATTTGACATATAAATAAGTTTCATTATTTGAATCGTTTATATCATATATTAATAAAATTTAACATAATTATATTAAAATAGTTATATTTATTTACTTTTAAAATTTAAATATAAAATTAAATTTCAGATAAATAAATTTTAATTCTATTTTAAATTTAAGAACTAAAAGTATATTTATAAGAAAATAAAAGGACTTCGATGACAGATACTTGAATACTGAAACTTCCTCCTGGTTAACCTTTTCAATTCTCAGGATCTTTCTTGGTTCTGTTACAAAGACTTGAGCAGGATTTTACATGGTGAGAATCACTTTGCAATTTTCACAGATTTGTTTATATTGGTAGGTGAGTGATTATGAACAGAGAATTTTAACAAGACATTGATTTGAATTAATACGAGTTCGCTAAGGAGTTAAGTTTGAGTTTTAACCCTTCTGTTGATAAGAGCATAAAAATGAAGGGAAAGGAAAAGGAGACAGCGGTTATGGCGTGCGTGATAGGGGTGTGTGCAATGGTGTCTCGCGGGTTCCGATTCGCGAGGTCCCTACTGTGCAAGCTGAGCGAGTTGTGGGGTCATCACCATGGCAGGGGTGAAGAAAGAGGACCTCAAGGTGGAGGTGGAGAAGAGTAGATCCACCACATGACGGCCAGAGGGTGAAGGCACGACAAGTGCCACCGCAGCGAGAGGCACAGCACCACCTTCCTGCGGCGGTTCCGCCTGCAAGCTCGACCAGCGAGAGAACCAAAATGTTTATTTTAGTATGTTTGGGTTACATACGTATGGAATGGGCTGGGATGTATTTCCTCCAAATCATGAATGATTTAGTGGTTTAGATATTTTGGTGACCAACATAGAAGACTTGCATATGTAGAATTTTATGCTATGGTTTGCATATGTTTTGCTTTAACTATTTTTTATTATTTTCTATTAATTTTTTTTTAGTTTTATAAACTTGCGAAACTTTTTTATTTGTTTAGTTTTAATTTGATTTTTATTTTTATTAGTTTCAATTAAGTCTACATTGTTGTAGATGAATAACAATTAGGTCATTTTTGTTAGTATAAGATCAACATATGTGTCATTTGTTAGCTCCTCAATTTTTGATTTTTTTTAAATTTAAAAAAAAAAATATTTATGACACATGTCACATCTGTAGTTTGTCACATGTCAATCTAATATGGTTACACGTGTCAAGTTATTATATAAATCTCAATTTAGTCATCATATTTATTAATTTGATTTGATTTCAGTTCCAAATATTTTTTAAAATTTTCAATTTCATGTACTCTAAATTTAGACCAAATTTAACTTTTATATAATGTTATGATTATTTTTATTAAAATTGATAATTTTATTAAATATTTTAATACTATTAAGTTGATTTAATATTAAAATTTTAAATATATTTATTTTAATTTGTTATAAAAAAATTTTAAATTTTATATTTGAATTTATAAAATTTTTATTTTTAAGCCAACTCTAAGATTTGTATAGAAATTGTTGATATATAATGGTATAAAAATATTTCCAATATAAAATTTATTAATCTATATATTTATAATTTTAAATAAAATTTAAATAAATTGAATATAAAATATAAATTTAAATAAACTTAATATTGTTAACAATATGTAATAGAAATATCCTTTTAATAAAAATATCATCATAACATCTATATAAAAATTAAATTTGGTCTAAATTTGTAGCACATGAAATTGAAAATTTTTAGAAAAATTTGGAACTGAAATCAAATCAAATTAATAAATATGAGGACCAAATTGATATTCATACAATAATTTGACACATGTCACCATATTAGATTGACACGTGGCACATTATAAACTTGACACGTGTCATAAATATATTTTAAAAAAATTAAAACAAATTCAAACAAATGAGGAGCTGACACATGATACTTACTTAATGATGTTAGTTTCATACCAACGTAAAGGACCTAATTGTTATTCATTTAAAAAAATGTGGACCTAATTGAGATTAATAAAAATATGAGAATCAAATTAAGATTTTGATAAAAAACAATGACCAACGAAGTATTTTAACATTTTATAAACTTTTGCATAACTTTTCGGGTAGATGTACATTCTATATAGATTTGTGCAAATTTTATGTTATGATCCGATTTTGATTTTTTTTTCATTTTTATTTTAATATATTTTTTTATTGAATGAATTTAGCAATTGATGTCATTTACCTTCTTGTATGGGAAGAAGAAAAATAAGTGGTAAAGTTTGATAGGTATTAAGAATTTTTTTTTTTTTTTTGAGAATGATTTCAAATTATATGAAAGTTATCTTGATATTGTTGATGCAATGGAGGGTGTGGTAAAGATATTAATATTGTTATTTCAGAAAGAAAAGATTAACGTGATTAATAAAGTTAAAAGCACTATGATTTTGTATCTTTGAGATAAGTCACAAAAGTCGTGAAGTAGATAATTACTGTTAATCTGGGTGAAAGTTTAGTCATTATATATAACAAAAAAATTTGCACGTCTAAAATAACAACTATATTCATCAAAATTATAGGTGATGAAGTAATTAGTAGATTTAACAAAATTTTGATGATTTGGAGAGCATTAAAGTGATTTTTGAAGATGAAGATAAGACTTTACTATTATGCTTGAGCATTTTAAAGATTTCTTTTTTTTCGAGAAGAACCATCCCATTATTCCAAAGAAGGTTTAGACCTCAATTTGGACGACTAAGATATAAAAGCTTTCCACAAGTCATAATATAAGAAAAATAAGGAGGTGAAGGGGAAAAGTCAAATGAAGTAAGTTGGTCTTGTTTATGTGCATGTGAAAAATTTGCAATGATTGACAAGAGTGTGGAAAAGGAGCTTGGTGTGTGAATCATAAGCCTTCAAGTGCTCATGTGGGTTAGAGAGTATTTTTTTTTTTTTTGAAGTTTGAGCACTTCCACTTCGGTGAAAGGTTGACGATCACAATCTCAAGGTGTAGTGATGGCATTTTTATGCGATTTTCTCTGTGAAAAAGTATACAAAAATGAGGGGTTGAGTTAGGGTTCTAAGCATGTTCTTAGATCAATAATTGAACAATGATCATATAGTCGAGGAACTTGGTTATGTGGATCATCTTCAATAGTTTGTGGCTATCAACTATAAATCAATTATCAGGTAGGTTACCGATTTATTGGATCTACGCTGATTTAATTAAAAAAAATGAGATATTTTTTTATGGGCTCCAGGCCCATTATGCTATTTAAATATGCAATCATTGCATCATGTTTGTTATGAGAAAGAAAAGAGTGAGAAATAGAAAGAGACAAAAGTTGTGAGTGCCTCTGGTGAGTAAAGAGAGAAACCATCAGAGAGAGTAAAGAAGAAGAAAAGAGCAACCAGTTTATTTTGGGTAAGTCTGTGCAGAGAAGCTACTTTAGAGAAAATGTTCTCTTCTCATATATTGTGATTCTCTCTGTTGTTTATTTAAAGTACCCATTTGGGTTTGTTATCCATATTGTTGGTGAAGAGAATAATGCTCTATTGATGATTGGAATCTCTAAGAGAACTTGTGGTATACCCATTAATTATTATTAGTGAAAGTTTTTACTGGACTAGGTCCCGTGGGTTTTTCTTCCATATTGTGCATATTGAGGTTTTCCCACATTAAAGATTTTGGTGTTTGCTGGTTCCTTCATTCTCTATTTTGTGCATTTTATTATTTTGCATATTATTTAGTCAGGGAATATTTGATTTGGGTTTTGCTTCCGCTTGATTATCTGTTATTTTGTAGATCTTCCCAACACCAATATATAGTCATGTAGCTCAATCTGATATTGTTAAACAATTTTGAAGTTCTTAGGGAGTTGCACCTAGATGTTCTTTTTAATTTATTGTTGCACAAATTGTGATTTTGTTTCGTACAACTTCATTCTTTTCAAAGATGCTTTCCATGTGTGTTTTTGAGTTGAAGAAGTATCCAACTCCCTGTCTGAGAAAGAGAAGATGGTGTTTTAGCTTTTTGTAAGAACGATAAATATGAATGTCCTTAAATAGTTACCTGAGCCTCATAGTGTACACCAACATGTCTCTTTCCCAAGCTAGGGGACTTTTTGAGGTTGAACTTTGATTGTCAAGTGTGAATGTCATATATAGGTCCAATCGAAAAAAAAAATCTAATGCTTAAATTAACAAAAACTTTGGAAATATGAATAAAAAGAATTAGAGTGTAGTCCTTTGGTTTAAGGTATCAATTTATAAAAACTAACAAAAAGTATGAGTTAATAAGGTTGGTCTAATGGTAGAAATCAAAACGGAGGGTGAGAGAGGTTATCGATTCAACTTTCCTCACTAACCTTTGGAAGATATAAGGTTGGTTTGGAATGGAAGAGGGTGGAAGTTGTGAGTTTAACTCTCCTACTAACAAGACTAATAACTAGCATTTGTCGATAAAAAAAACTAACAAAAATTGTTTGGTTGCACCATTTGGCCTAGTACTTAATTGCCATATGTCCTTAGAGAGAAAACATCACTCCTGCATAGTACAAAACATAATATTATGTGTTTATCTCTCAAGATATAACAATCCGCTATTGACTGAGCGCAAGAATAAAAGACTGAAAATAGTTTTATATAAGTTGTTCTTTTGTTATGTCTTTTCCTCATGCAAATAGTAGTATTTATAGGTAGAAGGGAGTAAAATATGAGTAAATTGTAAATATTTTGATTAAATAAAAATAACATTTATTCATAAAATAATAGTCCATAAAAATATGAGTAACAATTGAGTAATTTATTTATTAAATTATATTAAATTTTTTCAACAATCATCCATATAATTTAAAAAATAAAATAAAATATAACAAAACATATCATCTTCTAAACACAAAATATTCTATTTAAGCATAAAGAATCTTTCGGGTTGAGCCTCACACCTAGTGCTTATAAACTTCCACACGAGAAAATGTAGAGACTTAATTGTCTTGAGCTACATCTCATGTAATCAGGATTTAGAAAATAACACATACAATATCGATTTTCATTTTAGGTTCTAATAAGTGGTTGCACATTAAGACCTTGTGCATATATTTGTTTCATGAGTGTCACTTAAAGACTTGCCCATGTCTTAGAATGGTAGCCCTACCATCACACTCACTAGGTAAACCCTCAAAGGACGGTTTGTGACCCACACCTCTACAATAATTGTCATTGGATTTATAAGAGGTATTTTTAAAAAGAAGGTATACTTACTCATTTGGTACACCAACTTTTTGGTTAAGTTAAATTTGGTACCCATATTTTTGGTTTGTTCAATTTAGTACCCTAATTATCTAAAAAGATTCAATTTGGTCATCTTCGTTAAGTTGGAGTTAACATCGTGTCCGTACAGGACATGTGTCAAGCCATGAAATTTTTATTTTTTTTAAAACAATTATTTTTTTTTCAAAAAATTTAAAAACTGCCACGTGTCAGTTTATCATCGTGCCACGTGGCAGATTACAATCATGACATGTGACAGTGGTAATAGTTGTTTTCAATTTAGTACCCCAATTTAAATTTTTGGTTCAATTTAGTACCCTAATTTTTTAAAATGATCCAATTTCGTCCTTTCCAATTTGAGACCAAATTAGTAGATAAGTTTAATTATAACTTATATATACATGTTAAAATAATTGTTTTAAATTTATACATCAAATTGCTACACCTACATATTCAACTTATTTTATTTTTTATAAGTGTAAAAAAATTCATGTGTAAAAAATTACAAAGTTTAAAATGTAAAAAATAAAATAATTTAAGTATTTAGATGAAATGATTTGATGTATATATTAGAAAAAAGTTATTGTAATATGTATAAATAAGATGTAATTAAGCTTATTTACTAATTTGGTCTCAAATTGGAGAGGACGAAATTGGATCATTTTAAAAAATTGGGGTACTAAATGGAACCAAAAATTTAAATTGGGTACTAAATTGGAAAAAACTATTATCACCGCCACATGTCATAATTGTAAGCTGCCACGTGGCACGATGATAAACTGACATGTGACAGTTTTTAAATTTTTTGAAAAAAAAAATGGAAAAAGATAATTTTTTTGAACAAAAAAAATTTAAAAATTAAAAAATTAAAAATTTCATGGCTTGACACGTGTCCTTTACAGACACGGTGTTAACTCCAACTTAACGGAGAGGACCAAATTGAATCTCTTTAGATAATTGGGGTACTAAATTGAACAAACTAAAAGTTTGGATACCAAATTAAACTTAACCAAAAAGTTAGGGTACCAAATCAGTAATTATACCTAAAAAGAATAAGCATAATAATACACATACCACAACCTTATAATTGCCACAATTTATAATACGCCTCACCATAAGAATGAGACATAACATTTATCCATATCATTTGGTGTACCTTAGTCAATAACAACTTCATTCTTAACCGTTGAACTTTATTCCATGAGATCATCATTCATGTGGAGATGAGTGTCCATTGTTGCAACTAATTTATAGGCTTTAGTCTTATTTCCCTCGATGAATTATGTATTTGTTGATGCATCAACCCTTTGGTAAGTGGATCTACAATATCTTTTTTGACCTGACAAAGTCAAGAAAAATAATATCATGAGTAATAAGTTTTTAATATGTCTTATATGCATATATGCCTTTCTTCATTAAAATTTTTGCTATAAACTTTACATATAACAACTTGAATGTCACAATGCAATGTTATAAGAGTTATATGCTTATTTAATAATAGTAAACCATATAGAAAAGTTTTAATAACTATGCTTCAACAATAATAGTCTCTGAAGCAAATCATCTTAGCTTCCATGGTAGATCATGAAACAACAATTGTTTAGAAAATTTTCATGATACTGCACCTCCACCCAAAGAAAAACATAATACTAGTAGTTGATTTTGTGTCACCTAAATCAAAACCCAATTTGCACTAATATATCCACTAGTGGTTGTTAATCATGATATTTGTGCTAGAGAAATATGATTCCTTGACTGGTACTTTCTTTGAAAGATGTCACTCCTATTGTCAATAGTTTGAAGGGTTTACAACAATTGGATCCAATTCATAGTAGTTTAACGAAAGTTCCTAATCTTTTGACATCCAAGGAGGTTTGTTTTGTAGCGGAATTGAAAATAGCTTCTAAATGGGCTAATATGTTTTGTGAGAGAATGAAGATTCTAATACTGAAGAGGATGATGAGTCGATTCAAAATACAAGGAAGCCTCAGGTAAGCAAAAGGAAGTTTAAACTAAATTCTCAAAAGTAAAAGCTTCTAAAAATTAAAGGTCTTTTTTGGAATGTAAGAGGATTAACTAATGATAAATTTTTTAATATGTCGAGGAATTTGTCTTTTTCCAATTCAAAGCATGAAATGATTTTTCTTGAAAAAAATCATGAAATTTTTTTAATAATAGCTTTTCTGTTTCTATATGTCTCATGTAATTTTATCATAAGTTTTTTTTTTCTATTTTTTAATAAAATCTTCATATAATGACAATGTAGTATGAACTTATTTGAAAGACTTAATTAGAAAATATAAAAATTTTAAATACTTTATATAACAATTTTTTAATAAAAATTTCAATATAAAGATTAAAATTTTGGATTTTTTTATATTCCATGATATGTATGTAACTATAATAGAAATAATGACTATATCATCCATTCAAGATCAAATAGTAAACATTTAATTAAAAAATATAAAAATTTCATTTATTCAATATATCAAATTTTTTTAATAAAACTTTAATTAAAAATATTTAAATTTATAAGAATTTAAAACTTAATCAAATAATAAATGTAAATCGAATTTTATGTAATCATAATTTTAATCTTGAAATTAATTTTGAATTCTTCATCAGTAAAAAAGACGTGAAAAAAAAAACAGCTGATCCAACGATTTGGATATCATATCACACTATTTTTGTCTTTCTTTTCACAGAAAAATGTTGAAATTGTATGATGGATAAACACGATAAATACCAAGATAACACAAGAACCACAAGAACAAGAGAGACTTTAAGTAGAAAAAGAAAAGAAACTTGCGGTCACCAAAATCCCAAAACCGCACATAACAACACCATAACACATTGACACTACCGAACATCAAACCAAATTTGCATGCAAAGTTCTTCAGTCTCCACTCCAACCACCACACCAAACGGCTCGAACTCTGAAACTGTGATTACAAACAAACAATCCAACGAGAGAAAACATGCTACTCTATCCCGTGCTTTCTTTTTCTCCCTTTCCCTCTCTCATTTCTAATCGTTCGCTCCGGTTTCGTCCTCGTCGGAGGCACTTCGCTCCCCGTCGCGCCGTCCAGTGCACTGCCGCGGCCTCCGGCGGCGACGAGTTCACCGCGAAGTCGGGGTACCTGTTCGAGCTGAGCACGACAGAGGCGGATTCGCTGGCGGAGTACCGGATTCCGAAAATCGCGGCCGTTTATGGGCGGAAGCCTCTGCTTGTGGCTCGCAGGTTGGTCCAGACCGGGCTCGCGTTTGGGAAGTGGTTTGGTCTGCGTTACATCGACACCCTCTTGGACCGCTCCGAGTCAATGTTTCAGGTTTCGTAACTCTCTTTTTATTGTGCTTGTGAATTCACGTTCGGAGGTGGTGGTTTCGTTTTTCTTTTTAATTGGAGTAATGAATTTTATACAATTTTACTGGAAATGGTGTGTTGTTATAGTTATGAAGTAGGACTTTGTATGAACTGGTTTGTGTTGCTGGAATTGAGCATTTTTTATCGTTGTTGTGGTGGAGGTATTTTTTGAAACCTATGTTATAAGACTATGTCTGGAGAAACTTTTTCATTTGCAGGTATAGAGTAGATAAAAACTTAAAATGAATTGAACTTCTCTCGTAATAAGTTATAGTAGAGCTTTAATAAAGTTTATGGTAAAAATTTATTTCGTTGTATCTTCTTATTTTTTTTTCTTGTAAGTGTTTACAAAGAAGTATATTCAAATAAGGCCTAACTGAAGATTCTTGAGATATTTTAGTTGTGATTTGTATTGGAAAGAATACTTTTATTTATTTATTTGTTCTTTTGTTTTGCAGGTTAGAGCTGCAGAGCTAAGGAAAATATTGATAGAGCTTGGACCGGTATGTAATGCTGGTTATTTTTTTAGTGGGGTTGAACTTTTTTTCTTTAACTTGCCATTTTTTTCTTTGATCTTTGGCATTTTTGGATCGAGTAATAGCGTAATGGCAAGGGTCATTGGTGCTACTGACCTATTCATTCTTCCAGATTGATAAATTTTGTGACAGCAGTTGTGAATTTGTTTCCTGTCCGTTTTATGATTTTTGTCAAGGATTTTTTATCCTCAGCTTTTTGGGTCAACAAATTGTTCCTTACCATAATTTCCCACATCCCTTTTTCCCCTCACTGTCCCAACTTTTATCTTTATCTTTCTTCGGAATCTTATTTTTTTCTCTTGTAACTTGTTCAATAGTCGGACTGAATGAATCAAATCTTTGAATTCCTAGATATTGTTCCTCTAAACTAGGAGGTCTTTCTGATATTGTCATTTGAACTGTGTTTACTTAAATCTGATATAGTTGAACTTTTTTTATCCTAGAGCTATCTGTTGTGTGTCCTTTTAAAATGCCAGGGAATCTACATAAGTTCCCTTCATCTCCTACTCCATCCTCTTCGGTATGGACTATTTTCCCTATTCTAGGTTGGTATAGGGGGAATATAGACTTTAAAGACTAAAGTGAGTCTTGAATATTACTAATGACACAATGGATGAATACTATATTGATGCATAAGATGAATACTAATTTAGTTTTGTGTTGGTTTTTGATAAAACAGCATGACCATAAGCCAAAATATCTTACGTCTTAATTACTATTTTATATTACTTTCTTGCAGGCATATATCAAAATTGCCCAGGCTATATCATCTCGTGCTGTAAGTTTTTTTTTTTTTATCTGGCACATTAAAAATTATGCCCATCTTCTTTTTATTTTTTCTTATCTCTGTGATCCTTCTTCTAACTCTTTCCTGTTATTATATTTCAAATTGCCACCTAAAAGAAGACTATAGGTGAAGAAATTTAATGAAAACTGTGTTTTACTTGTTGGCGATAAAGCTTTACACTTCCATCCTCATTATGCTGTTTAAAACTATTAAAACTATACACAGCATAAGCAGCAGTCAAGATTCATATTAATTTTTATCACTGATGAAGACTACATGCAATGTAACATCATTAAGGATGTTTTTTTCTTCTTTCATTGGGTATATTTCAGTTCCTTTAGGACACACATAAGGGGAATGTGAAAATAAAATAGAATTAAGCGAAAGTTAATGAAACATTTAGAATGCTGTTTTTCTAAGTTTTTGAAGTTCAAACCTTCTCCATCTTGAATCAAGATCGTAAACACAAATACCTAAAAATATTGCATATGATGATCTGATCTTGTGTTAGATGTGGTTGATTTACAGGTTTGTGAATTGAACAGGTGTTATATTCTGTCAATTATTTGAATATTGTATTCCAAATTTGTTTACAAATTAAGATTTAGTATTTAAATATGCAGTTTCTAGTTTGTACATATGGTGGGAATTATGTTGAAATGTAATTTTATGCTCATTTTCTGTTAATATCACGCACTTTAATATACAGTGACTATAATTAAGACATGCAATTTGAAAGAAGTTTTTCTTGTAGGATTTGATACCACCATCATATCTAGATGAACTCTCATTGCTACAAGATCGAATAAGTCCATTTTCCTCTGAAGTTGCATTTAGTATGATAGAACAAGAACTTGGTTTATCTTTGGTAGAACTTTTCTCTGAGATTTCACCTGAGCCTGTAGCTGCGGCATCCCTTGGGCAGGTTCATTTATATGGCCATTTTGGCAATTATTTTTTCTAACGATTGCAGCTATTTTGAGAGAATGTGTATGTATTTCTTAATTTTAGATTTTGTTCTCTTAAACTTGGAATATCTGTCTCTGAAGCATAGGTTTATCAAGCTAGACTTCGCAAAACAGGACAGGTTGTTGCTGTTAAAGTCCAAAGACCTGGAGTTCAAGCAGCAATTTCCCTTGACATATTAATCCTGCGTTTTATGGCTGGATTGGTTCGGAGAGCTGGCAAATTTAATACAGATCTTCAGGTGAAGTTGTAGTATATGACTAAGTTTAATTTATGGAATGTAAGAATTTTGATTCTATTAACACCAAAATGGTTATACTGATGCCTCGTAACTTCAAGATCAGTTGATATGTAGTTATTTATTTTTCTGTGAACTCAGTTTTGGGGGGGAGTGAGGCATAGTACATATTGCCTGTATTGTATCCTTCAATCTTGTATCTATCTGCATGTGTATGTTATATTTTGAAGTTCTATATTGCATTGGTTTATTAAGCATGGATTCCTATTTGTGCAGGCAGTTGTTGATGAGTGGGCATCAAGTCTTTTCCGGGTATGCATTGTTTTCTTGTATTTTCACCATAATGATGTTCTAGATAGAGTATGTGTGATTGCATTTGATAGAGAACTAAAGAAGAATATGACTGAGGGCTGGAAAGTGTAAAGAGGAAAGGACTTTCTAGATCAAGGAAGTATGTTTCGTTGCTAATCATGCTTCCTTAATCTAGGAAGTCCTTTCTTCTTAGCCTTACCAAGCCTCTATTATTCTCTTCTTAGGTCTCTATCAGTATATTACACAATAATATGAAATTGTTTTCACTATTTCTTATACAAACTTATTGAAACAGAAAGGAACCTGAAAACTGAGTGATTTTTGCAACTAAAATTGAAAATAGAAGATAAAAATATAAAGCATTTTCTCAAACCAAATGGCCCTTAATATATATGAAGCTTTTATCTCTAAGTCGTGATTGTAATTGAATTTAAAATCCAAGTCAACATTGTTTCTATTAGGTTTCTTAGTAGAAGGAACCAAAGAAACGTAATGGGGCTGGAGAATACACTAAAAATACCTCATGTTATTGATTGTATTCAATTGATTCACACAAAATATTATCCAGGGACTCAGCTTCCCTTCACACAGGATAGAAAAGATCCTGTCCAAACTCCTAACGAACATCCAAAAACTCCCTTCACAACAGATCCGTCCAACTATATAAAGGCTTCCACTGCAAAACCTTTCCCTAACTCACCAACTCCCCTAATAACCTATTTCTTTTATAGGTTTCCTCCTAAGATATACATTTATTATCCTATCATTATGCGCCACTGCTTGAACAACCTTGTCCTCAAGGTTGAAATTTGGGAATTGACCCTTCATAGTTTCCACATCCTTCCAAGTTGCTGCCTCCGATCCACCTTCAGGCCATTGAACTAAGACTTGCTGCACGGGTTCACCTTCTCCTGTAGGGTCCTTCTATCCAGCACTTTGGTTGGGATACATCTGCTCCTACCTCTTCATCTTCTGCCATGATTATAATTCGCAAATTCTTCTTTAGGCACCTGTGGCCTAGATTGTAGGCCCCTCCACAATGGAAACACCTCCCTTCTTCCCTTCTCTTGATGTATTCTCAGTAGGGCAGGTTACGAACTCCTTTATTCCTCATAGCCACCGAATTGCTTCCGATCTTGGAACCAAAAGATGCTCCTCCCCCTTCTTTCCTTGTTGTGCTTACGTTGCTGGTAGACTGTTGCGAATTTCCAGCTCCTTTGAAAGTTTCTGTGTGCATAACTGTCCCTGTTCCGCCTTGATACTAAAGTTGTTATTTCGGAAAATGCTGCCTCCCCCTGATTTTGATTCTTTCATAGAGTCCTGCACATCCCTAGCAATCTCCATAGCTCTAATCAGGTGCTTGGGATTCTGTGGCCTAATCTGATTTCGAATCCCACTCTGCAAAGAAATAACCCAACAACTACTCCTCTTACACGTGAGGTTTGTGACAGAACAAACCTTCTATTCAGGGATGTGATTAATTCTTCGCGAGAGGGGTTCTTGGTCTTCTGTTTCCAAAACCTGAACCAACGACTGACCCTTTCTTCCACGCTAATGAAAGCCAGATGTAACTTTTCCTTTGTTGCAATTCCCTAGATCTCAAAAAACTTTTCCGCCCTTGCTATGGAAGAAAATAAAGAATTATTTTATTGATTACAATCACACTAATTACATTCTCATCACCTTTATATGTAACAATCAAGCCCTTTAACACAAGGAAATAAAAATATGCTAAAATAAATAGGAAAACTCTAAAGATGTTTTCTTTTAATCACTATGAAGATATTGATGATATTTTTATCCTAATAATCCTCTATTTACAACATATTCTAATAAATCTAGTTGTAATAAGATATTCATATAATTTTAAAGATTCTATTTGAATTAGGAAATAAATAAAAATATAAAAGAAAAATAAATCCTAAGAGATCATCTAATTACTTTAAAATATTCTTAGATATTTCTAATATTGATCAATATTTTGTAAGGAAAAATGATATGAACCTATTATTTTCATATATAATGTTTCAAAAATAAAACTCTTAGAAATTCAAATTGAATACAGGTAAATCACCTTGAATGCAGGAGATGGACTACAATAACGAAGCAAGCAATGGTATCAAGTTCAGGTAAGTGCATGTGAATGGTTTGGTGCATAATAATATAATAAGTAAACCAATAGTAGATCTGATGCCATCTTAAAATGTGGATAATTCAACCCTAAAAGCCAGTTCATAGGATTAGGGTTACCCCCACTTACATACACTAACTTAGCACTATTTCTAGTCAGCACGAGACTTAGTTTTTCACAATGGAAGTCTTTCCTAGGGATGCAAATTTGATGTACCTCTTTTTTTATTTTTATTTTTTATTTAGCCATTACTAATGGTTATTGATTGCTTATCTGTTATGTGTGAACAGGAATTTATATGGTTCCATAGAAGATGTGGTGGTTCCTTTAATGTATATGGAATACACAACTCGCAAGGTCCTAGTTATGGAGTGGATTGAGGTATTTTATGATTTGTTGTCTGTTTGCTGCATCTTGGCTAGAATAGTTCAGTATTTGTATAATAAGATACATAGTTAATTGTATTACCTATCTCTGTGAATGAGATGAGCAACTTTGCCATTAGGAAATATCCTAAATATCCTTTTGTGGTGATTTGGGCATGAACACTTGATACGTACCTAGAGAAATGGTTATATTGTCAACACCTTCCTAAATGATGTGATGTGCATTTAAAGTTTTGACATTTAGTTCTTGGATATATGCCTCAAGTGTCTCTCCCTTGAAAACAAGTTAAGGCACGTGGGGCGATTTTGTCTTTACATATTCTCTTTTGTTGCCCACTGAAATAATTTAGACCTCAGCTGATTTATTATCTTACTATAGTCTATGTATTGCAGGGGGAAAAGTTGTCTGAAGTGAAGGATCTTTACCTGATTGAGGTCATTTATGAAACTAGTATCAAAAGCACATTATTCTGTATTTTCTAACCTGTAAAATTCTTAGATTTTGCATCACCATGCTAATCATGTTTTATATTTCCTATTGATGATTAGGTAGGAGTTTATTGCTCATTCAATCAACTTCTTGAGTGTGGGTTCTATCATGCAGATCCACACCCTGGAAATCTTCTTCGAACATATGATGGCAAATTAGCTTATTTGGGTAATTGAAGATTAAGTATTTAATATTTCAAATCCTTTGGCTTTTTGGGTTATGTTATGATTAAACAAATTTGTCTTGTTTCAAAGATTTAATGATAGAAACAATTGGAATCAATTGATCATTTCTTTTATTTAATGGTGCATTCTTTCTCTTCTTCTGCACTAGATTTTGGTATGACAGGTGAGTTCACACAAGAATTACGCGATGGATTCATGGAAGCTTGTTTACATCTTGTAAACCGTGATTTTGATGCACTGGCTAAGGACTTTGTCACTCTTGGGTATTTATATTTATTTATGTTCCCTTGAAGTTATTAAAGTGACTATTCTTATGGAAGTAAGATATCAATGCTTGTAAATTTTATCAGGCTTCTTCCACCTACTGCAGACAAAGAAGCTGTTACAAAGGCTTTGACAGGTTTTTACTTTGTTGTGTTTAGTTGAATTTTAGATAGTTGTGACTATGCTGTAGGCAATGTTCCAATATTGTAGAGATTATAATTGTTAATTTTGTCACTTGCATTTGTTCTTGATAGGGGTCTTCCAAAATGCTGTTGCCAAAGGAGTTCGTAATATCAGCTTTGGAGACCTTTTAGGAAACTTAGGAACCACCATGTAAGCTCTTTGTTAATGGTTGATGCATTAGATATATAATTGTTGAATCTACCATATTCATATTCATATGGAAGGTCTGTATATTGTTGATTTCAATATTCTAACAAATATCATCTAGATTGTAAAGTTGTCTGTACAAGGGATATTTATGGCCAATACTTATTTCAAATTGCAAACTATGGTTTAAACAATTTTTTTTAACTCAAATCCAACAGGCTATACTGATGCAATGTACTAAATTATAAATATAAATAAATATTTTGAATTCAGAAAACCATAATTCATGACTGGAGAACATAAGAGATAATCAACTCTCTAATTTTATTGTTTAGATCTATACTTTTAGCTGTTAGGTGTCACTAGAAAGAATTAATATCAAAGAAAGAAGATTTTGATTCAATTGTTTCATTTGAATCAGGACATTAGTCTCTATATATAGAGAACTCTAACCCTAAAGTAATAATTACAAGGAGATCTCTGGAATCTTATGTTAGCTTCTAGTAATACATTTAATATTCTACCAACTTCTAGTAATGCATCTAATATCCTACTTACAACACTCCCTCTCAAGCTGCTGAATGGATATCTATCATTCCCAACTTGCATATGAGATCATGAAATCGTTCAGTAGGAAGACCTTCTGTAAACAAATCTGCTAGTTGAAGCCCAGATGGGACATAGGAAGTAGGGATAAGACCACTATCTCTTTAATAAAGTGTCCGTCTATCTTTGTATGTGTGGTCCTTTCATACTGAACTGGATTGTGAACAATGCTAATAGCTGACTTATCACAATCAAGGATCATAGGTTCTTCACATGCCACTTTAAGATCATTTAGAATAATTTTCAGTCATAACAATTCACACACCTCTTGTGTCATAGCTCGGAATTGAGTCTCTGCACTAGACCTTGCAAAAACATTTTTTTGTTTCTTCTCCAACTTACCAAATTTCCACCCAAGAACATGCAATATCATGTGGTAGATTTCCTGTCTGTGACAGGCCCTGTATAATCTGCATGACTATCCACTTCCATTTTTTAATTTTTCATTTCTCTTGAACAATAATCCCCTTACTGGACTTAGTCTTCAAATATTGAAGGATTTTGTTTACAACTTGTAAATGTCTCTCCTTTGGTTCATGCATGAACTGACTAACAACGTTCACAACATATGCTATATTCGGTCTAGTGTGAGCTAACTGAATGAGCTTCCCAACAAGTCTTTGATATTAGCTTTTATTCACATAAGAACTGCCTCCATCACTCCCAATTTTATGGTTTTGTTGTATATGAACTCTAATGGTCTTGCAATCAATCATACTTGTTTCTTTGAGAAGATCAAGAACATACTTTCTTTGGGGGATAAAGATGCCTTTCTTTGAGTAAGCTACTTCTATCCCGAGGAAGTACTTTAACTTCCCTAGATCTTTCAATTCAAAATTAGCAAAGAAGAAACAAACAAGAAAATCAGCTCAGATTAACATTGATGATTGTTCATCTGATGAAGAGTGAATTATGGAAGATGAGCATGAGCAGAATGAAGTATTGGATTTGGATGAAAACTTGATTCCATTTGAAGTTGAGGAGGATGAAACTTTACATAGTCAAGACTTAGATATGGCTGATTTGAAAGGTGAAGGAGATGGAAATGATGGAGTTGAAGGTCTATCTGAAGATTACGAATTTAACTTACAAGATTATTTGGTTTAGATGAATTATTATTTTGTTACTCCGATATAGCTAGGATATTGTGTTTGCACTTAATGATGTACTCTTTTATTTCATATATTATGAAGTTTGAGTGACAATGAAATTTGTAGGATCTTGCGATCCATGTTACGATCTTCCGATTTACGATTTATATTCTCCTTTCCGATCTTGAGTAGGATCTCAATTTTGACTACCATGCTTACCAGTCATAGCTAGAGAGCTAGTACCAAAAGGTGACTTACTGATAGACTGCACAAGAGATTTCAAATGTTCAATTTGAACACATGGAGCATGTATCTCCGAAGTTAGAAGCTCAACATTGTTTAGTGGAACTACCATGCTTAAGTAAATAATAGGATTCTTAAGCCCCCTCTTAATTAAACGAGAACAATAAGACAAAAATTCTAGATGTGGCAACGGCGACAACAACTCCGACGAGGGTTTGGCAACAACTCTGGCGAAGGTCCAATGAAGATTCGGCGAAGGTCTAGCAATAATGCCGGTGGACAGCAGGGTGGATAAAACCACAAGTTGGGTGCACTTCAGGCAATCCCAATATTTAAAGGAAATGGTGCACTTAGGCAACCCTAAAAGAAACCGTAACTAAGACGGGAAAGAAGACATGTGGAAGCAAGGCTCCCAAGATCAGGAGTTCTGATAAAGAATTAATATAAAAGAAAGAAAATTTTTATTCAATTGGTTCATTTGAAATAGTACACTATATATAGAGAACTCTAACCCTAAAGTAATAATTACAAAGAGATCTCTAAAATCTTCTATTAGCTTATAGTAATACATTTATTTAATATCCTACTTACAACAGTGTCCTTTCAGTCCGGTGGTTATAAATTATAATTGGCAATTATAACCGTTACAGCTGTCACCTCATGCCGCAATAACTTCTCTTTTGCCTATACTACTTATACATTCTCTGTATATTAAATAGTGTAAATTTTGCTCTTTGCTGCTTTTTTGTCTTCCCCATGTTGGTTGTCTAGTCTATATTTGACTTTGACAAAGTGTCTTTTTTTTTTTTTTCTTTTTTTTTCCAGGTATAAATTCAAATTTAGAATACCTTCATACTTCTCGCTTGTCATTAGGAGGTAGTTCTTTCCACAGGTTACTACAACACAACCAATAATGTCCGTTCAAAATTCTAAACAATATTTTATGTCTTTAGCCTTGCTGTACTGGAAGGAATTGCAATCAGCTTTAACCCTGAGTACAAAGTTTTGGGTAGTACTTACCCTTGGATAGCCCGAAAAGTACTTACTGATGGCTCTCCTCAGCTTAAATCTTCTTTGGAGAATCTTCTTTACAAGGTAAGCATAAAAGAGTGAAGTCCAAGATTTCTCTGTGGTACCTCACCTGACATCTTGATGATCAATACTTTCGAATTTGATTCCCATTGACATATCTCTCTTCTACTTGCCGTAATTAGTGTTGGAATATTTTCTAAACATTTTTCACATAATTTTGATTATTATCATTTTTCCAGGATGGAGTTTTTAGAATAGACCGTCTAGAGTCTTTGCTGGTAGAGGTAAAATTATCTTTTAAATTTCTTTACTTTTTTTTTACTATTTTTGGTATGAAGGCATACTTTTATTATTAGTAACGTCTAGAGTCAGTCTAATAAACCTCTTTAAAAACTATATGGGTCATTGATCAATTGTATGGGTCATTGATTAACCAAAATGAGCCTATTTAAAAAATATATAAATTATACGTTTAAGTTGTGATCTTGGAGCTGGATTTTCATCCATTCACTGGTCTGTTTAAACAAGGTACTTGATTGTTATCATTAGATTTTTCGTTAAATCTTCTAAGGTGTTGTGCTAGTTGTTAGTTTTTGCTTAGTATTTAAGAATTAAAAAGAGTATATGTTGAAACTTTCCTATCAACTTTGTCATTTATTTCCAATTTAATATTATATAATGTTGTTCAGGCATTTAATTAACAATGTACTGTGGGAAAGTTTGGTCCAATTTTAGAATCATCCTACTGAGTTAAATCAAGCTATATTACGGAGATATTAGTACCACTGAATGCTTCAAGGCACCCTGTGCATTTTTGGCAAGATATTCCTTCTTAGTAAATCTCGTTTCTTGATGAATTTTATTTGTTCAAACCATCCTGATAGAGTTTCATGACAGTCTCTCCGTGCCAAAACAGAAAAGGTCATAGTAAAACAAGCTGCAGGCACTGATTCGAGAGTGGTTATGAAGGAAATTCTTTCTTTTACGCTGGCAGAAAAGGTGCTTATTATTCATTATGGATTAACGTTATATTTTTTGCCACCTCTAACTTTTCCCCTCTAAATTGGATCTTGTGAAAATCTTTGCAGGGTGAATTTGTGAGGGAAATAATTGTTCAAGAATTTGCTAAAGTAAGTCCCTTCCTAGTTTTTTATTAGCACTAAATAGCAGTGAGGTATATGAAACAACACTGTTGGATATACGGTCCCAAAATTTATTGATTAATTATTTTATAGGGTATTTAATCATTACTGTTAGCATTTTTCTATTTGATTGCCAACTCCTGCATTTCGTTATTATTTAAAGATATACGACATATTGTATAATATCACGGTGTCACTGAGCTCACCCGTGACAATTGTGTGTTGATTTTCTATTGTAGGATTTGTATGAGGCTTTGGTTTTTAACCATGCCAAATAGGTGATCTCACCTAGAAGGATAAAACTTTGTTGTTATTGTAAGGTGTTGTTAGTAGGACACTAAGTGTACTACTAGAAGTTGATCGAAGTTGTTAGAAGGTTCTAGAGGTCTCTTTGTAATCATTATCTTAGGATTAGAATTATATATATATATATATATATATATATATATATATATATATATATATATATATAGAGGCTGATGGTATTATTTCAAATAGATCAATTGATTAAGAATAATATTTTTTTCAAGTTGGTACCAAAGCTTCTGATCTTGGGAGTCCTGCATTTTCATTTTTTCTTTACCGTCTACGGATCTTATTAGGGTTGCGCGAAATACACCCATTTCCTTTAATTATTGGAGTTGTATGAAGTGTACCCAACTTGTGGTTCTGCCACTAATTCTCACCATCAGCTGCCATCTGCTAGAGCTGCACTGTTGTCGGACCATCACTAGAGTTGTTGCCAAAAATTTTTTCGGAGCCGTTGCCATAGCTTTTGTATGGGCTGTCACCAGAGCTTTTGTTGGAGATGTCGCAGCTGCCTCACTGCCACTCTTGCAACTGCTACTGTCACCACTACTATCATCGGAGCTTTTTGTCTTATTGTTCTGTTTCATTTAGGAGGGGTTAATGAATCCCTGTTATTTATTTTATCATAACAACTGCATTAAGCAACAGATATTCTAACTTCAAAATTAAGACTACTTCATCCTCTTTAATTGAAGAAGGAATACATGCATTATGTGTTGAAATTGAACATCTAAAAGCTCTCATGGAGTCTATCAATAAGTTGCCTTTTGGTAATTGCTCTCTAACCATGACTAGTAAGAACTCCAATTCCTTTTTTAATGTTTCTAATATTTTATATAAGGATTCTAGGGTTTTTAGACTTTGGTGCGGTAGAGCATATGACACCTCATTCATCTCTTTTAACATTATGTGTTTCTATTAGGTTTCTTTGATTAAAGAAACTAATCTTCCGCACGAAACACTCACCGAGAACACACGCACCAGAAAAAAAGACTGAAATACTTCTTTTATTGGCTATAGAACAGTTCGTGAACATACACTGCCAAAGGATAATGCTTCCCTTTCCACATGACTCTAAGGATCCTGTTCCTAATTCTCGAAGACCAAAAAACCCACCCTTTACACAGCCACAGACCCACTCTAGCCTCCCACCAGGGACGACTATAACACCTCAACCTCAACTGTCTGACCAAACAACTACCCCTAACTAACTATTTGTTCTCTTCCTTCTTACATAGACATTTAGTTTCCTAACAGTTTCTCTTTTAACATTATATGTTTCTCGTTTTGGTAATCTCATTATTGTTGCCAATGGCACTCATCCCAATAATTGGACATGGTAATGTTTCTCTTTTGCCATTCCTCATTCTTAAAGATGCCTTTTATATTCCAAATCTTTATAATAATCTTATTTCCATTAAAAAACTTCCCATGACCTTTATTGTTCAATAACTTTCTTTCCCTCTCAATGTGTTTTTTGAATCCTGCCATGGGGAGGACGGTTGGAATTGTTAAGGAACACAGATGGTTGTATTGCTTTAACAACTTAGGGATTAAGGATAGTATCAGGGGTACCCTTTGTCTCCAATCATGCACTACTTTTGAGTCTTCTGAAATTTGTCTTCATCACAGTCATCTGGAACATCCATCCTTTTTTGTTCTAAAGTCTATGTTTCCTTCCTTATTTTTCAAAGAGTTTGTTTAGTCATTTAAATGTGATGTAAGTCAATTTGCAAAGCACTATCAGGCCACATATCTTGCTAGTAATATGAAGAGTATTCATTATTTTTTATTTAGTTCATTATAACATTTGGGGGACTACATCAAACTCTTATGTATGATGCTAAATGGTTTGTCACTTTTATTGATGACGTGCCTATGTTACATGGATTTTCCTAATGAAAGAAAAATTTGAATTTTTTTTTACCTTGTCAAATTCTAACAATTTGGAAAGTCAATTAAACATGTGTTGTGATAATTGGTGGGAATATGTAAGTTATGATATGTCTAAATTCCTTACCGAGAATGATGTTGATAGGTTATTTTGATTAAAGAAACCGAACTGTAGAACTAAATACTCACAGACAACACACATAACACCAGATAAGACTGAAACCCCTCTTTTATTTGTTCTTCAACACACCTCCAACACAAACACTGTCAAGGGATAATGTTTCCCTTCTCACAGGACACTAATGATCCTATTAGTATTAACTCAAAATCAAAGACTCCTTACACAAGCACAAACCCGCTCTAAATAGTCTCCCACAAGGGATGAATATCACACCTTAATTGCCTAACCAACCAACTACCCCCAACTAACTACTTGTTTTCTTCCTTCTTACTTAGACATTTAGTTTCCTAACATATGTTGTCCATGAATTCATATGTGTGGATACATCACAACAAAATGACATTGCTAAAACAAAAAATAGGCATCTTCTTGAGGTGACAAACACTTTTTTTTTCCAAATGTATTTCCCTAAATCTTATTGGGATGAGACTATCCTCACTGCTACATATCTTATTAACAGTTACCCCATTAGGTCCTTGATGGTTTGAGTCCCATCGAGTTCATATCTTCTTTGTTTCCGTTTGTACCATTCTCTCTAATCTTTATGGTTGGGTGTTTGGATGTGTTGTGTTTGTTCATATTCATAGTCTGTTTAATGGAAAGTTAGAACCTAGAACTATTAAATGCATATTCATTAGTTATGCGTCAAATAAAAAGGGATATCATTGTTACCATCCTCCAAATCGGAAGTGTTTTACCTCCATGGATGTCACTTTTGATGAAACTAAATATTTTTCCATGCATCCTTCCTTAGCTTTAAGGAGAGAGTTATTTCGAAGTTGAGTCTTTTGACTCTCTAGAGTCATCTTTTATCCTTGGAGTCATCTTTTGTCCCTTTCATATAGGAACCGCCTCATACTTACTTTTGGTACTCATGATACTTCTCTTGGCACATCTCCTATGGATGTCTTTGAAGCTACTCCTAGCAAGGTTATATATGTTTCCTAGTCAGGGTTAGCTCCCAAAATTTATTATTTCTAAAGTTGTTCCTAATAAGAGCATTTTTGTTCCCAATCCAAGGTCAATTCAAAAAATTAGTCGTCCTGAGAGTTCTCTCTGTGTACAATATTAAAGGAGACAAAAACAACCTAACCCAATCCAAGAACAAATCCAATTGTTTGAGCCAAGGGTAAGTGTTGCTACTTTTGACACTCTGACCTTTGGAAAATTCTTGGAATATTAATTGTGAACATGATCTTGATGAATGACCCATTGAGTTGAGAAGAGGAACTTGTTCTTGTAGAAAGTATCCTATTTCTCAGTGACAACTAAAATTCTTTCTATGCAGAAACAAACTTTCCTCTCATTGCAATTAGAGTCCTTACTTCAATTCAAGAAGCATTGAAGAATGAGAATTGGGTTGAAGCCATGAATGAAGAGGTTAGTCCCCTGAAAAGAGTCATACATGAGAAATTATTGACAAAAAGCAATAGGATTCAAATGGATTTATAATGTAAAGTATAAATGTGATGGCACATTAGGATGCTACAAAGCAAGGTCAGTTTCTAAAGGATATACTTAGGCTTATGATGTTGATTATAAGGAGACATTTGTTCTATAGTGGCAAAAGATGGAGATTGTTAGAATATGGTAGGTTTGGCATTGTGTATAGTCGAAGAAATAAACAAGGCAGTAAGGACAATTATGTTTTATAACTGTAGCAGACATTATAAATAGTCTGTTTTAGGTGTGTGTAGGGGTTATGTGGTGGTTGTATCCTAGCTTTTGGTGGGAAAAGGTTGTTGAGAGTGAGACCTCTCGAAATACCTCAGCTGTAATTGTGTTCTTGTCTATTTCCCTACTACATTGGTAAGGCAATAGGCCTTCTTGGAATAAAAAGTATCTCTTTTTGTACAGTTCTAAATACTAGTCTTATCAGCATCATTCTCTTCTTGGCAGCTTATTTTGGTTGGGAATTACAATAATTTGATGTGAAAAATGTTTTTTTACGTGCACAATGAGAGGAAGAAGTCTATATGGAAATTCTTCTAGGTTTTAGGCCTATTGAAGAAGGGAAAGTGTCTCGATTGAAGAAGACCTTGTATGACTCAAGCACTCACCCCGTGCTTGGTTTGGTAGACTCACTTAAGTTATAACATTTATGGGCTATCAACAAAGCCAAGGTGACCATACCTCATTCATCAAACATTCCCTAGAAGGCAAACTTACTCTACTCTTGGTATTTGTTGATGATATAGCATGAATGAGATAATGAGCATGAGAAATAAATATTAGAAGAAAAATTTGATGTTTAGTTTGAAATGAAGGACCTAAGAAAATTAAAGTACTTCATTGGGATAGAAATTCAGCTACAGCATTGAGCTTTATGTTTTGTTCTTGTATTTTGTTGCTTTACTATCAGTTTTTATCCGTATGTTGTATAGATTCTTGGAAAGAAACAATAATAATGGTTTAATACCATCTGATCATGTTTTTATCCATTTTTCAAGTTAGCAAAAACTTAAATTTTTATTTTCATGCATTTTAGGTAAAAAACATGCAGGTGATTGGTTTAATCTTTTTGATAGCATTAGATTCTTTATTCATTATTTCTGTTTTTCACCCTTACTGCAAGTTTTCTAATTTGCTTTTAAACGCATATTCAGGGTTTAGATGCACTTGGGCTAGCAACCTTGGAGACAGCTGCTGCCAGAGTTCCCTTCAGTGGTTTCTTTTATTCCCCTGTATTGACTGATGAAGATATAACCAACTTGAGAACCTTCCAACGCCTAATGCTATTGCTATTGGGAGCTAGAAGAAAAGAAGAGTTCAATACAGTAAGATTTTTATTTTATTTGAAGAGAATTATATCTATGGAATGGATTTAATAATCGTGTGCATTTAGGTTTGAGGGCCACTACATTTTACCTGAAGTTTTAAACCTAGGAAGCAAGGACCTCAGTATGCCTCATGTCAAAACTCTTTGGGCTTCATACCACATTATATCATATCAAATCTAGAAACTAATTATCATAAACAAAAAGTGTGTAAAAAATGAAAAAATACAACAACCAAGCCATCTTTTGCTTCTATTCCAAAATCTATTTCAAACTAAAATCTTATAAAAATGCTGTTCTTTTACTACTGACTCCCTTTTAAAGACAATGAATAGTAGACTTATTGTCCTTGTTCATTATGGATTTTAGGAAGTTTTTCATTTTATCCTTATTATAATTTTATTATTTATTATAGGTGTATATCTTGCTATTAAAATTAGGATTATGTATTTAAAAACAATCGTACAACTACAGGGATTTGTTTCCTTAGAATTAGCTCTTTATATTTCCTAAAATAAATAACAGGTTCATGTAGCTATAGGTCCAATAGCCTCATTATTGAAAAACAAGTGCTACAATATTAAAGTTGAGTATTGGATTCAGTGTTTCCTACTAAGCCATAAACTTATAATTAATTAATAGTTGGGACACAACTTTTCTAGCTAAGAGCATAATAGTTCAAGTGCCGCTTCTTGACCAATGTGGTTTCCGCCATTGGACAATGGATTTCACATGCAACAAAGATTAGTTAGTAATATGGTTTTATAATTATTTTTATCGACAAATGTTAGTTGTTCGTATTTTGTTAGTAAGGGGAGTTGAACTCACAACCTCTCCCACCCTCCCTTCCAACTTTTACCACTAGGCCGCCCACCTTATAACTCTAGTTTTATAAATTGTATTTCCTACTTGAGTTTTTATTTCCTCACAACAAATACACTAGGGACTAAACACTTTTTTTTTGAAATGTTGAAACATAAAGTTAATGTAATTTATAATCATCAAAACCAAAAGAAAAGTGTTATATTTTAGATTCAGGATCATAAATATTTATAAGGCGAGAAAACTTGACCTAAAAATGGTTGGATTGATTAATGGTCCACAACTTGTATGAAACAACTCCCACCTTGGCCAGAACAGGAAATGGTCCATAATAACGAGCTGCCAACTTCGGATTAATGCGTCGTTCCACCGTTTGTTGCCTATGTGGTTGCAATTTTACAAATACCCATTCTCCTACCTCAAACACCAACTATTTGTGTTTCCTATCTGCATACTTCTTTATCTGCGGTTGAGCATGCTATAAATGATATTTCAATTGTCGCAGAGCTTCATCACGATCAACTAATTTTGCTGCCATAGCCTCCGCATTTGTTTCTCCTTTTGTAAAGCAAACCAACGGAGGAGGTGCTCTCCCATATACCACTTCAAAGGGTGTTTTTCTCGTAGTCACATGGAAAGTGGTATTGTACCATAATTCAGCCCATGGTATCCAATCCACCCAATGTTTAGGTTGTTCCAAAACAAAACACCGCAAGTAAGTCCCTAAACATCTATTCACCATTTCTGTTTGACTGTTCGTCTCGGAGTGATAAGATGAGCTCATCTTTACCACAATACCTTGTATACGAAACAACCCTTGCCAAAATAAGCTCATAAACAACGGGTCTCGATCACTTACAATTGAATTGGGTATTCCATGGAGCTTCACAATTTCCTTAGCAAATATTTCTGCCACTTGTCTTGTCCTATATGGATGCTTGAGAGGTATAAAGTGCCCATACTTTGACAATCGGTGTACTACTACAAACACAACATCAAATCCCTTCGATCTGGGCAACCCCGTTATAAAGTCAAGCGAAATATCCCCCCAAACACAATCAGGAATGAGTAATGGTTGTAAGAGCCCAACTGGAGATGTTGCTGCATACCTTTGCCTTTGACATATATCACATTGCTTAACAAATTCTTGCACCCTTTTTTTTCATGCCAACCCAATATAGATTCCCAGCAACCCGCTTATATGTTCGCAAAAAACTCGAATGTCCCCCTGTAGGGGATGCATGAAATTCTTCTAAGATGTGTGGAATCAAGGGAGACGATGCTGACAAAACTAATTGTCCCTTATGCAACAATATGCCCTGCTACTAATAGCCGTGAATATCTTTCTCATTCTTTTAAACAATTTATGGCTTCTCACGGTATTCCGCATCAAACTTCTTGTGCTTATACCCCTCAACAAAATGATGTAGCTGAACGTAAAAATAGACATCTTATTGAAACAACTCGCACTCTTTTAATTTATGGAGAGGTTCCTGAACATTTTTCGGGTGATGCTATTCTTACTACCTGTTATCTCATTAATCACATGCTTTCTACGGTTTTAAAAAATAACATACCTCATTCTATTTTATTCCCTCATGAACCTCTTCATCTCTTACCTCTTAGAGTTTTCAGGTTTACATGTTTTGTTCATAATTTCAGTCCTGGTCTTGACAAGCTTTCTCCTAGATCACTTAAGTGTGTTTTCTTAGGGTTTACAAGATCACAAAAAGGATACAAATGTTTTTCTCCTTTTCTTAGCCGTTATTTTGTGTCTGCAGATGTCACCTTTGATGAGTTCTCCCTTTGTTTTAAGAGTCAATCTTCACCTCTGACTCCATCCAATCCTGACAACTCTCCTAGTACCTTTATTGTTCCTATTGTTTGTGACCCTCTTACTATGTCTTCTTCACCATCGGTCCTTGCTCCACAGTCAGCTTCTCCTCCACCACCTCTTCAGGTTTATAGTCGCCGAAACCGATCACAACCACTACCATGTGACTCCACTCAAGTGCCAACTATTTTGTCTCCTCCGGCTCTGACGCCTGAGTCTGACCTTCCTATTGCCCTCCAAAAGGTATGCGTTCTACTCGTAATCCCTCTCCCCATTATATTGCTTTGAGTTATCATTGATTGTCATTACCTTTTTATACATGTCTTTCCTCTCTTTCTTCTGTGACCATTCCAAAAACTGTCCGTGAAGCTTTAGTCCATCTTGGTTGGCGTTAGGTCATGACAGATGAACTAAGTGCTTTTCATAATAGTGGAACTTGAGAACTGGTCCCGTTACCGTCTGGAAAATCTGTTGTTGGTTGCAGGTGGGTGTTTGCTATCAAAGTTGGACCCATTGGTACAATTGATCACCTCAAAGCTCGTCTTGTGGCCAAAGGTTATACTCAAATTTTTGGGTTGGATTATCGAGATACCTTTTCCCCGTATCAAAGATGGCTTTTCTTTTGTTTAATTATCGCCGTGCTTGCTGTTCAACAATGGCCTCTTTATCAACTGGATGTTAAAAATGCTTTCTTCAATAGTGATTTGCAAGAAGGAATCTATATGGAGCAACCTCATGGGTTTGTTGCTCAGGGAGAGTCTTCTGGGATGGTATGTAGTCTTCACAAATCCCTATATGGCGTAAAACAATTTCCTAGGGCCTGGTTTGGAAAGTTTAGCAATGTTGTTCAGCAATTTGGTATGACTCGGTGTGAAGTAGATCATTCTGTCTTTTATCAACACTCGAGTGCTGGATGTGTTTACTTGATATTATATGTTGATGACATCGTTCTTACAAGGAGTAACAACCATGGCATCCCTCAGTTGAAACATCTCTATCACCATTTTCAGACCAAAGATCTTGGCAAACTCAGATATTTCTTGGGTATTAAGGTGGCACAGTCCAATGATGGTATTGTTATATCTCAGAGAAAGCATGCCATAGATATTCTAGAGGAAATTGGGTTGGTGAGTTCAAAGTCTGTGATACACCCATGGATCCCAATACTAAACTTCTACCAAATCATGGGGAGCCTATATCTGATCCTGAGCAGTATAGAAGATTGGTTGGGAGATTGAATTATCTTACCGTTACTCGTCTTGACATTTCCTTTGCAGTCAGTGTGGTAAGCCAATTTCTTAATTTTCCATGTGAACATCATTGGAATGCAGTCATTCGTATCTTGAAGTATATTAAAAGATCCCATGGAAAAGGATTGTTATATGGTTCTAATAACCATACAAGAGTTGTTTGCTATTCAGATGTTGATTGGGCAGGATCTTCTGATAGAAGATCTACATCTGGGTATTGTGTCTCCATTGGTGGTAACTTGATCTCGTGGAAAAGTAAGAAACAGAGTGTTGTAGCAAGATCCAGTGCAGAAGCAGAATATAGAGCTATGGCCTCGTGAACTTGTTTGGTTCAAGCAATTGCTTAGAGAGTTACAATTTGGAGATGTTACTCAAATGACACTTGTGTGTGACAATCAAGCTACTCTTCATATTAGCTCTAATCCTATCTTTCATGAGAGGACCAAACACACTGAGATTGATTGTCATTTCATTCGGGAAAAGATCATGTCTGGAGACATCAAGATTGAGTTTTTTAACTCAAGTGATCAGTTAGCAGATATTTTTACTAAGTCTCTACGGGGGCCTAGAATTGATTATATTTGTAACAAGCTTGGCACATACGATTTGTATGCTCCAGCTTGAGGGGGAGTGTTAGATATTGTTTGATATTATTAAGATAGTGTTAGATATTGTTAATCACAATATCAAACAATATCTTCTATTTACTCTATTTATTTTCAGTTACTCTTTTTAATTGTACCTCTATTATAAATAGATTACCTTATGTGTGGTTTATACACAAGGGAG
>Ga0214545_1002622_pt1 | contig 34682 bp, 16 predicted proteins | sample CNSS4metaG_FD_160064 | JGI IMG/M metagenome (GOLD analysis project Ga0214545, IMG submission 160064) | Root nodule microbial communities from cowpea collected in UCLA plant growth center, Los Angeles, California, USA - CNSS4 | ecosystem: Host-associated > Plants > Roots > Nodule | place: USA...
CACTTCTGGGAATGGAGCAGATTAGGCGGATCTCATGATTTTTCATCAAAAGCTTTATTGCTTTGTCCAGCCAGCCATACATAGGCATGAAATAAATTCATAATATTTGTGAATCCTTTTTCACAATTTTTTGTCGCATGAGCAAATTAGTTGCTCAGATGCTTTATTTCTTGATTTAATGGTATCCAATTATCCATTGCATCTAAATGTATTTCAAAATTTAAAATCCAATATAAGGAATTCTTCCTTGCAATATCAAGGGTCACAAATCCAAATTTTGCAACGTTTCGCGTGTTTAGAACTAACACATAAAATAATAATATTAATAATAATAATCATCATCAAAATAATAATATTAATAATAATCATCGTCATAATAAAAATAAATAATAAGACAGAGATGAAAATTGATAAGGTCAAATAATTCTTATCACAAGAGGAAAAATATAAGGTAAAATTATAAATTGAGAAAGGATTAGAAAGAGACTGGATTGAGACACGTAGAGCACTGTCCTTGGAGAGAAAAAACTTCCACTAGTCCTCAATTGGAGCATCGTGCGCTGATAACGTGTTATGAAATAAAGTGAATAACAGAGAGAGAATAATAGATAATAGAGAAGAGAAGAAACAATAGAGAATAGAAAATAGGGAGCAACTCATTTGTGTGTATTATTATTGATAGGAAGAGTCCTATTTATAGATACAATATGTGATCCATAAAAGAAACAAATCAACTTAGTTAATACAAATATTTACCATAAAGAGTAATGAATCATATGAGTAATTGTATCAAATCAATGGACAATCATTAATTCATAACAATTACATTATAATATTTATTAATATTATATACCAATTGTTCTGATTTGATCTGAGTTCGTTTGGCAGACCTTGTTTGAAACAATCTGTTTTGAAAATGGAAATTTATCACGGTTTTGTTTTCAAAAGGTATTTGGAAAGGTATAAAAAGGTAGGAAGTAGGAGTATTTAAATTACATTTGACCTCCACCCATAAATAATATGAGCCTTGTTAAGTGTACTAAAACATTAACAAAATGTATGACTAATAAAGTTAAATATTGAATAATTGTTATTATTTTTGCATTTTAACATATGATATTATATTTGTTGATATTATTTGATATTTTTTAATATTACCAATATTACAATAAAATTTCTTAGGACTCAAAACCCTTATAAATACATATTCTATTTCATAAAAAAATACATCTCTTTTACTGTACTCATATATCCTAAAACTGTCATATTATTTATTTACACACATCCAATAGTCATTTGTAAATAGATTTTTTCCCTTAAGAACAACAAAATTTTATTTCTGACAATGAGAAACATTTAAGCCACAATATATATATATATATATAATATTTTATAAATTAAAGTTAAATTATATATAAATAAAAAAATTTAAAAAGTGTATATAAATTTTTTTATGAATTATATTTTACCTAAATTAATTTTAATATGAATTTAATTTCAATAATTTTTTATATTTTTTTAAAATTTATAAATATATATATATATATATATATATAAAGAGGGTAATTTTTATTTTTTCAATTTTATCCTTTTAATTAATATTTTTTAAATTTAAATAGTTATTTATAAAAAAAAAATTGTTTTTTAGTTTTTTTTAATAACTAATTAATTACTTATAAAATAATTATTTACACTTTTATCATTTTAATCATTATTTTTTCAAATTCAAATAATTATTCATAATATTATTTACAATATCTTTTATTTTAATAATTAAAATATATTTTATTTATGATTATATATTTATAAACAATATATATACATATATATTTATATATAATTTTATTTTTAATTATCATTTTTAAAATTTAAATGTTATAATTATTTAAGAAATAGTAGACATCACATCACGCGTGTGTTTATGCCAATATTTTATAAAAAGAACCGATACAAACAACTTTCAAACAATTTATTAAGGAAATGAATATGAAAAAGGCTCTTTCTAAAATTTGTGGTACAGTTGATAGCCACGTTTGGAATAGGATCTTTTCAGGTACCGATTGTTGGCAAGTTTCTGTATTAAGAGAGAAACGACAAATTGTTTTAAATAGTTCCATTTCAAAATTTTAGATAATTATTTTTTTATATTTTAATTTACATAAATTAGTTTGGATGTTTTCAATTTGAATTTTAGTTTGAATAGAACATTTTAATTTCTACCATATGTAAAAAACAATTTAGTTCGGGTAAAATGTCTGTGTTTTGTTATTTGTTTGTGTTACACAGAACGAAGGAAAAATATATTAAAGGGAAATTTATTTATTCGATAAAGAAACATAGTCATACGTGTGAGTGTGATCATCTACAATGTATATATTAATACTTCTGGTCATACTACCTGCTTCTGATATTTTAAAATATATTTTAACAATATTTATTAATAAAATATATAATTTATAAAATAATAATATTTTTATGATAACAGTAATTTATATCTTTTGTATTAATAGTTTTTATATGTATGATTTTAATTTAAATTCATATAATAGCAATTATATTTATTATGTTTTTAAAAATTATTTTTAAAATAAATATATCTATCTATCAAATATATATAGTATTCAATACACATATCATTTTCGTGTCATTGAAAAATAAATAAAGTCAAATATCTAACTTAATTTTTTTAATTTGTGTTTAGTCTCCCTTGAACCCACTACAATGATACCATTTAAATAAAAACAATATTAACAAACGTGGTGATAATAGAACTCAGATGCATATATGTATATTTAATGTCCACATTAGATTCTTGTAGTATTTATATTTTTCTGTTACCTCCATAATTCAAATGACCCAAAATGAACGGATATAAAAAATCAGAGGACCAAATTAAACTTTCATCCTATAAAACATAATTCCAATCGCATGGGTTTGGAGATGATAGATTTAATGGACTGGAAAACATGTTTTAAATGATAAACTTTGAAATAATTAAGAAGACGAAAGTTAAAAAGTAGTAGATGAGATGAAATTCAATCTCGTAGCTACTAAAACTTTATATTTATTTAAAGATATACATATTTTATTTCAAATAAGTATTAAAAGCAAGTTGACTAATAAATGAATAAATTTGAAGAACTTGTTCATGATTTAAAAAATCATACAATAAAAATACCTCCCAAAAATATAATAACAAATATAAATAAACATCCAAGTATAAGAATGTATTAAAAGGAATCAAATTGGCTTAAAACAACCAATATCAAAAGGAAAAAAATCAATTTAAAAAAATAAGGAGCTAAAAAATAATTATCCACTCTTATTTTCTAAAAGTACCTCACTATAATTTTATTTTCTAAAAAAATAAAACTACCTCACTTTTATTAAATAAGTAATCAAAAGATGTTTTTTATATAAACAATATAAGAATATTGTTAAACAATTACATTGTAAAACCCGTATCTTACTTTCCCATTCCTTCTCCTTTATGAATGAAACGTTGCTCTTTGTTCTCTTAAATTTTCTCTCCTTTATGTAAAATTTAAATTTTAATCTTTTTTTTTTTTTATAAATCTGACCCCACTTCTAGTAGCTGAGAGTCAGGGAAACAATTTTATCCAATTCGATTTTTAAATAAAATAAGTTTTTATTTACTAGATAGATTATATTTTTTTCTTGTATTTTTTTTATGATTTTATATATATTTTCTTAAGATATTTCTTTTAAATAGCTTACCATGGCATAAAATGAATGATACAACTTTATATAGATATTTAGAAGAAATACAACTATGTAAAAATGTTTAAAATAAAAATTTAAAAAGTAAAATGACACATTAAAGTCACATTAATTAATTTAATGCCACTTTTCTTTGATTTTAGTACATTTTTCTTCCGGTTGAAGGTAGCTTATGTGAACCTATGAGCCTATAATATGACTTAATTTTATTTATATTTTAATCAAAATTATAATTTAGTTTTTTTTAGGATTAAAGAAAAAAAAATTTAATTTTTTTAATTGAGTCAATCCCATTTAATCCACCAACCTATGGTGAATCAGATCGAGTTCGAATATGTTAGGCTCATTAATAAGTGAGTCAGGTTGGCTGACTAACCCGTGGTAGTCGAGCCAGGTCTGGGTAGTCTGTTTTGACGACTCTAATTGCATATGTTGTTTTGATGTAAATTGCGATGACCGTATTATGTACACTGCATATAAGTGCATATGTAAAAATAACCTCTAGATGATAATAAAAAATCTAATTTGACTTATCTTTTATAAAAAAAATATTTATGCATATCTTATATCTTATGTAAGTCTATATTGTATTTTTTATTGATATAAGCTTTATATAATCCTTTGATGAATTTATAGAGTAATTGATAATGTAATTATTAAGGTGTTACATATATTACACGAGTTAAATATTTTGTCATTTCTAATCGATATGTAACTTTTTTGTCAATATTATACATTATTTGAAAATTATACAAAACAATTTCTTATTTAGATATTTTGACATTTTTAAAATAAAATTTGTAAAATGTGATTTGAATATTTTATGTACTTATATTGTCACTAAAATAAATGTTGCAAAATAAATTATTTTTCTAGCATTTTATTCTTTAAAATATTTTTTTATTGGACAAGATACTACTTTAACAAAATGAAAGTTCTTAAAAAAGATATCAAATAATAACTAGTTAAGTTTTAATAACTCGTAAAAGAAGGGCATTTTCGTACACAAATAGAAAAAAGAACAAAACCCTAACTTTCACTAGTCGCAACGTGATTTGGTGTAATGAAATCCAAATATAAAATTGTTTACAAAAACGTGGTGACCTAGCATGTCCTAACCCATCACCATTTTCAATTTTAGATGCTTCATATTCCACAGTGTTAAACTATTCACAATTACAACACCCCAAATCCTACTTCAGAAGTGTTGAATATATATGGTGCTACGTGTTTGATTATGTCATCATCTTCTTAGTTTTTTTGCCATGAAAACAAGTTTAAGATAATCAAACTTCATTATCCTATTGGTGCCTTCTTAATCACATATTTGAATTTGTGATTCTTTCATTTTGGTATTTTCAACTTTACTTCATTATCTTTATGAATACTTTATACGATAGTAACATGATATGCTAGCTGTTGCTTATTAGATAGTGACACACATTCTTCCACGTTATTTTGGGACCATATTCTTATAAGCTATATTCGGCACAAAAGTCAAAATAAAGAAAAGAAAAACAATATATTGAATGCTTCTTAGAAAGATGCTTCCACCTTGCTTTCATTCATTTATGAAGCCTTATATTGTTTAAACTTTACTTACGATTGTCAATTTTTTTTTCTTTGTTGAATTCTTTGAAACTATCATCAATGTTACGTGTGATTTCTGAAATTTCTTTTCTAAGCCTCCTTTTGGCAGTGTATGCTTGATCCTGTTATTATAGGACAGTTGTTGTTTGTGTTGAAGAGTGAAGAAACTGATATTATGATACAATGCTAGCTAAAAACAGCTTTTAATGATGTGTAACACAATTATATTTATTTTAAAATGAATATTATGAATTAAAAATGATGATTTTAAATTCTGGAGGATAAAAATCAAATAAAAATAATTTACAGGTAGTAAAATTAAAATTCACACTCTTATAAATACTAATTTCAAATTTTTGTAGAAATGAGAAATAGAGAAACATTTATATAACCAGACTATAAATCTCCCTTTTTATGACAAATAAAAATATATTTATGTTATTAAATTATGTCTATTTTTTTTTCTTTTATAATAACTTATAGGGTGTTGGATATTGACCAACAATTTTTCAGAGTCAAAATAATATTCGTCGACAATTACTTAATGATGAATCTGTCGGTAATTATCAAAGGATGTATCTAATCTTTCGGTAATTATCGAAGTACAAGGTAAAGATTACTTACGACACTTTTATCGATAATATTCTTTTTGTAGTGTCTTTGACTCATTGGATATTATTATATTTGAGGACGTTTTTTGGATCACGCTGCAAATAATTAATATGAAACTACTTACATGTTATTCTTTGAATCTTAGAAAAAGGCTTGTTTCATCATTGATATCATGTTTCATAATATGTGAATAAGTTAGATTTGTATTATTTTCGTCTTCGCATGTAACTTTCTTTTTATCAAATTAAAAAGAAAAAATTATTTTTTTATTTTTCATCAATATACCTATTTAAAAAAGAATAAGAAGTTGAGATTTAACAAATAAACTATCAAAACTAAAAAAGAGTTATAAAAAGATTAAATTATTTAAAATTCTTTATTTATTAGCAAAGATGAAATTTGAAACTCACATTAATAATTTCTTCTTTTTTAGTTAACTTCAAGATAATAGAATATAAAAAAAGAATTGACTATTGAGTCATGAGTCAGGAAATTCTAAAGTATAGTTTTAAGAAAAGGAATTGACTCACCTATTTCGACCGAGGAGAATAGACTATTCAACATGGAGACTTATAAGTTGTGGAGTCTTGGTTTAAGCCGCTAGATATTCTCATATTTCATGACGTATTTTTGGATTACGTTATAAATAATTAATATGAAACTCCTTACATGTTATTCGTTAAATCTTAAAAAAGGACTTATCTGATAATTGATATCATGCTTCATAGCTTCATAATAGGTGAATAAGTTAGATTTGTATTGTTTTCATCTTCACATGTAACTTTCTGTTTATCAATTTTAAAAAAAAAATGAATTTACTTTTCATCAATATACGTTTTTTTTTAAAAAGTCAAGATTTAACAAATAAACTATCAAAATTGAAAACGTGTTATAAGAAAACACATAATAGTTATTTTTTCTTCTTATGTTCATAAAAAAATTATTATGCAATAGGATAATGAGATAAAAATTTATTTGTACTATGAAAGTAATATTTTATTATCAAGGTTTTAGTTAAAGATGTCAAAGTAGGTCAGTTCCGCCGGAGCAGCTGGCCAAGAAAAGATGTCAAAGGAAATTGATCACTAAACATTAGCTACCAAGGTTTTTGCGACAAAAAAAATTAATTTTTAAATTAGCCTCTAATTAATTAGTGAATAATTTAACCACCAATTATAATTTTTTATTCATAATAGTGAATATTTTAATAACCAATAATTTTTTATTTTGTTGGTTGGTATTTAAATTTGTGACTATAATAACTGTCAACTTTTGATCACTAAAATTAGTTATTAATAAGACATTTTCTTATAAAGTATCTTATTAGTAAATTATATAAAAAGTCTAATAATTTGAAACTTACAAGTTAGTTAGATAGAAACTAAGTTATAAACTAGCAAGTCACACCTATCTGGTACTACCTTGTTTATGAACTAATTTTATCAAATCCTGTCTGCTTCTTCTAATTCATTTAACCCTAGAGCTAAGTTGAGGGACAGGTTAACTTTTTGAGTATTTTTATCTTTTGAATATTTTTTTTTGCAGCATTAATTAATTTTTTTCTAAGACTCCAAACAAAATTATTCTCAGAATATGTTAATTCTTATTCTCCACAAACATCTTTTTTTATTTTGTTCACTTTTTTTGTTATTTGTTTTCTTTTAGCAAATTTTGTTATTTATTATTGTATCATTTAAGTAAATTAACGAACAAGGTACTTATTTGTGAAATAATGGAATAGATTCACATTGATCCCCACTTTGAAAAAACGAAGATTTTTTATAGATTGGTGATAAGACAAACACCCACATAATGCGTTAGTCTATAAATTAATTGGATCTCATGTAATCCAACAAAATTAACCCCTCAAGGCAATGAGTGAGAGAGATAGCTTCTTCTAAATTTTGGATTTGCAGGATTAAACTAACAACTACATCTTCACTTCTCTTTTTGGTTAATGAAAGCAATGGAGAGAATTACAAAGTAATTAACTATGCTTTACAATTAAATATAGACCTAACTAGCGATAATACAATTAACGTGAATCGAGTCGATTCACATATTTATTGCATTATAATTAAAGGATTTTCTTATTTTATTAATTATAAATAAGAATTGATTACAAAAATAGTAAGTTAAAATTAAATTGTTAACTTGTCTGTCTAAAGAAAACTAAAATTAAACAATTAAATTATAATAACTAATTATTATGAAAAAAATATGCCAAATTTACTAGTTAATCTACTTCTGATTTGGCTTGAATTCATTAATTTGTAATATGGTTAACTTGTAATATGTTTTACTTTAAATAAATTTTAAGTTTATGTGAGATTAAAAATTAATGATAATTTAATTAAAGTAGATATGATAGATTCAACAAAAATCAAATCTTATTAAAAATATTTTGAATTACTTTTGTATCGTATTAAGAGTGAACTTTAAATTTACTTTAACGTTCTACAAAATCATATTTAAACTTATTTCTATATTATAAATCTATCTTATATGATATGAGATCTCTGATATCCACATTAAAAATAAATAAATTTTCTTAAAACACGAAAGAACTTTTAACCTGCTATGACAACCTGTTACACGATGAATATGTAAACTTCGTAGAGGTGTCTTGTGGTTCAATTATTGTTTCATATAAAGTTGTTGAACAAATGGAAAACTAATTATAAAAAAGAAGTGGAAAAAAAATGGACACTACGCACTGACTATTTTCGGCAATGTATTTTTATTAATATTTTATTTTCATGCATGAACCTGGAATAAAATCCAGTATGAGAATAAATAAATAAAAAGCATTTTATTAGTGAGTCATGAAACTTTTCTGATGTGGCTACACCCATCGAGCTTTCTACTCTAAACTTTCCTGCTTTCTCTTATTTCCTTTTAATTTATTCATATACAAAATGTTAATGACGATATCACTAGATACGGTATTTTTAAAGGCACCTGTAACAATACCGTGTTTACAACATTATTCTCCTCATAACATTTAGGTTAAATTACTTTCTTTTTTTTTTTATCTCTGTGTGTGATACATGTAGGGATGTCAATGGAACGGGTACAATACAATTAATAATTGTATTATACTTTATTTGTTGGATAAATATTTGTCTTATACCCGTATTCATATTTGTATCCGTTATATGAGTACCCGCATAATTTTTTAATATCCATGGGTACCCACGGGTATTTACAGAAAAATAAAAATAAATATTTAACAACATATTTTAATCGTAAATTCAAATAAAATACAATACATAACATTCATAAATTTTAAACAAAGTCTAAATAACTCATTTAAATAGTATTGAATGACAATTTACAAATGAATGAATGTTTTTTAAAACTATTTGATACAAAAATAACTCATTCAAAATCAATATGTTAATATTATAATCATGTTTTTTTATTTTTTTTAATTTAAATTAGAGTATAGCTGGTATGGGTATCCACAGGAACGAATACTATAATACTCGTACTTGCCCCCTTAACATGCATGTATTAAAAATATCCTTACCCGTTACCCATGTGTATCCATTTACAATATTCATTTCCTACCTGGTGCGAGTTTTATCCACAGATACTCGTGAGTACATATTTTTTTTACATCCATATTCATGTGGTATTAATTTGGTCCTCCAGTTTTTTAGTTTGGATTTTTTACTGGTTTCTCTTGATGTACCTTCAAAATATACGGTTGACCATTAATTTTAAAATTTTAAATATATTAAAATTATCTTTAAAGTATCAAAAGAGTGTGTGTTTGATGCTCAATAGAGGACAACAAGAAAAAACTCAGCAGAGAAACCAGACTCAGTTTTTTCTGTTTCAAGTTAGTTTTATTTTTTTGATAATTCAATTTGGTATTTACTGTTAGTTTGACCAAACAGTATTAAAGTCAACGCCATGTCAATTTTTGTTTTTTTTTTTAATTTTAATTTTTACTTTTTACACATGTCACCTTACAGTTGTACCATGTGTCAAAATAATTCAATTTGTTCCCTATATTTGTTTTTATTTTCAATTTAGTCCTAATTCTTGTAAAAAGGAAACACTATTGTCTCTCCTTAAGTTGAGACTCAATTTACTTTTTGTATAAATCTTACAGTGATATTCCTACTAAAATGTTTTTATTAAGTATTTCTAGAAATATTTTTAAGTTAACTTTAAACTTTGGTTTTGTTTTCAACTTGAAATTTAGTTCCTAAACTTATGTATGACAAGTTATTAAATTTTTAATCTTCACTAAATTTGTATAATATAGTACACTCAATGCTTTTATACATAATGACAAAATGGTTAATTAATGAAATTAGGTTTGGGGTTTAACTTTTTTTTTATAATAAAACTAAAAACAAAAAGTTTGTTTAAAAATTTTTCAAAAAATATTTAATAAAAATGTGGAAAAATATCATCATAAGATTTATACAAAAAGTAAATTGAGTCTCAATTCAAGGAAATACAATATTGCTTCATTTTTACAAAAAATGGAACTAAATTAAAACAAAAAACAAATATAGAGACCAAATTTATGTTGAAACATGGCAAAACGATAAGATAACACGTGTAAAAAATAAAAAAATTAAAAAAAAATTAGAAATTAGTAGGTGATGTTGACTCTAACAACTTTTGGTCAAAATTGACACCACCAATAACCAAATTAAATCATTATTTTAAAAAATAAGAACCAAATTGAGACAAAAAAAAAACTGGAGGACTAATTTGACATTAGTTAATAAATATAAATACCAAAGGAGTAACCTAATATCTATATGTTAATGAAAAAAATTGTAAATTGATGTAATTTAATTTTTTAAATAATAATAAAAAAATCTCAATTCTTTTGTCATGGTCGTCATAAATATATATTAAGAAGAAGTTTGAAACACAGCGGCACCTAAAACTAATGTGGTAAAATAAGTAATTATATAATTATATATAAATTTTGTTGTTAATCTATATTTATTTATTTTTAATTTACTCTTTATAATATAATTATTTATTTATCTTTTAATGATTAATGATTATTTTTATATATTTTTTATTAAATTATTTTAATAATTATTTTTTTTCTTTCATTCATTAATAATAATTTCTTTTTACTTTTTTCTATTTATTTCATTTTATTTTTAATAAATAGAAAATTATTTTTAAAAACGTATAGGATGTAGTTTGTCATACTATTTATAATTCAAAAAGATTGGTGGAAGAAGTTATGGAGTTTATAACGGTTTTCTCAAATTTAAATATAAAAACAATATATGACATCAAATCAAATAAGTACCTAAACAAAACACATCAAACAACTCACGGTAATTGGATTAAATTTGGTGAGTAAATAAATTTGAGCGGATAAAAAGGAGATTATGTTGTTATTTAGATTAATGAATCCCAAAGAATAGATAAAGAAATTTGAAGAAAAAATTTATGAAATTTTTTTATGATGTGATAAAATTTATGAAATATTTTTTGTGATGTGATCATTAAGATAAATTGGAAAAAAATATTTTAATAGATAAAATTAGATAATAACTATTTTATATTTAAAGATAAATATGATATAAAACTAAATATAAATAGTACAAATTATGTTAAAATAAAATTAAAGTTATTTAAAATTACACAATTATTATTATTATTATTAATATATCTAGTACAAAAATAAAAAATAATTATTTATATATATAAGAAAAGATAATCATTTTTATAAATTACAAAAAAATATTATAATAATGTTAGTTATTATTATTATTGTTATTAAGATATAATAAAAAATAAAAATTAATTATTTATATGTATACAAATAAAAATAATAATTTTTATAGATTGCAAAAATATTATTTTTATAATTATATATATATATATATATATATATAAGTAAAGAAAATATTTTTATAAATATAAAAAATATTTTATTATTACTATTAATAATATGTATAATAAAAACAAAAATAATTATTCATATATAAATATAAAAAAGAAAATAATTTTTATATATATATATATATATATATATATTATTAATAAAAGAATCAAAATCAATTACCACTTCCAAACAATAAGCTCATAATTGATTTTATCAACACAATAATCGATTTTAGCATATTTGAATATTAATTTCAAACTTTTTTAAGACGTGTGAAATTGATCACATCTCCGTCTCAAACATCTCATAATCAATTCCATGAACGTTTTAAATACACTAGAATGAGATCTTCTCCCTATAATACAGAGAAGAATCAATTTCACTTTCTCCCATAATGGATATTATCCCTTCCCACACATGAAGGGTGTGTTTGGTTCAGCGTCGAAGAATTGATTCCAGCTGAATCAATTCTCCAATGCAGAAGCAAGAATTAATTGTTTCTTATTCAACATGATTTTTTTATTCTTTAATTGATTTTGGAAATCAAATACGTACTGATTTTGCGTTAGAAAATCAATTCTACATCAATTTGACACGGAATCAAACACGCACGAAATCCCTCTAAAATTCACTAAGAATTGCATCCAATGAATGAACAAAATGCAACATTTCTCACTTGAACAAGCTTCTAGCTGAACTCCTCAAGAAGTTGGCCACAAGGTTATTTTTGTCTCTCACAAATTATGTACAATACATTGTCTCATATCTCTTCATTCATGTCTGGATGGATAAAACTTCCTCCAACAAATCCCTCCTCCAAATTGTCACACATCCGTATAAACAAACGTCCAACAAATCCGCTCATTCATCCTCAAACAACAACATTAATTACCATACCATCCTATGATACAAACACGACCTAATTTACGATAGTTTAAACTTTGAAGTTCTATACAGATATTTTCACCACAAAAAAAAATCAATAATTGATAAACTATATACTATTTAATCTGGTTAAATTTAAAATAAGTATATCTAAGATAAACTATTTTAAGAAGTAAATAAATTAATATATTAAAAAAACAAAAAAGTGTTTATTTTTCAAATAGGCAGATTAGACAAACACATAGGCAAAAGTTAAAATCTGCTTATTTTTAAAAACTAAACACAAAAAAGCTCTTTCAAAATCTAACAAACTTAGCATACTATTACTTTTTCAATGGACATTTATAACTTACCAATAAATTTAATACACATTATATAACGAAAGAAAAGCAATAACCGAGAAAAAAACAAGACTACAGCAGTAATCTATGTAATAATATATTGAGAACAAAGTTCACTTGAATTTATATTCTTTTATTTACTTCTATAATGCTCAAAGTTTGTCTAGAGTCCTTTTTATTGGTAAATTTTGTTGGGTCTTTTCAAAAATGATTATTGGAATGATACAATACTATTGAGATATGAGCCCAACTCACACATAAGGGATTTATATTACTCTCAACGCAAAACCAACCTTATTATCAAGTCTTCAGTTCTGATACCATGGTTGAATCTTTAAAGAGAAGATCCCTAGAGAGATACAAGTCAAACTCACACATAAAGAATTGACATCACTTTCAACTCAAAATCTTTAAGACAAGGAGTTTATGAATTTCATTTGCACAACTTTCTCATTTTTACTCTATGAAATTTAGATTCATACTTGAATTTTAAACAAATTTTTCTTCAGGGTTATGTCTATCTCGTAATATAGTACTAACACCTCCATATACACACACAAGGAAAAAAAATGAAAGATTGTTATTCATCAACCAAGAACTCAACCATTAAACACTAATCAAAGATTGTTATTGAACTCATAACATAATCTGGAATGCAACCTAATAAGAACATGTACTAATAAAGTAGATTATATATGTAAAGTAATTTCTGTGACTATTTAGTATAAATGTTTGTGTTGCATGCAATGATATTTAAAATTATATTATTGTGAAAGTGGGACATTATAGCCTACTTCCTAGGCGGTTTCAGCTTCGGAAAACTTCCTGGGTGCTGGGCAATGGCTGAAAGGTGCATAATAAAGACAACGACATTTGTTTTATTATAGTACTTTACTATATTAACTAGTTTCGTCGTACTTAAAAAGTGTTCATTAGTGGGTATCCCTTTAAGAACACAGTCTTAGGGGTCCAAAAGCACACAAGATTATGTTAGGTTGGATAAACCATTATATATATAATAATGATATGAGGATGGAAAGGAACATAAACATGCAATGCCATTCCTCCAATAGGAATAAAACACAATAAAATGAAATGAAACTAGAGAAGAGTAAAATAAACAAAAAAATAAACCCTAATTCAACCAATGAGAAGGATAGAAGGTGAAGCAACTTTTGTGGGAAAAAAAAAAGTTGAAATAGTCATCAAAATTGGAGCATTATGTGCATGACGTGACTCTACCAATGGCGAATAGAGGTGAACTTTTCCAAGGGCATGATGCTTTTAGGGTTTTCCTACACTCACCATGCATATGCTTTGATGAACAAAAGCTTTAATTTTTCATATGTTGTTCCAGAGTTCAGAATTTTTTTTATACAAAAATGGTAACAATTTTGTAAAAGAGTCATAAAAGTATGTTATGTGTTTATTGGGTATATTTTTTCTTCTGTGAATATTTATGGAAGGTGTGTTGATAAGGTAATAATAACAAAATGGAGTTAGTGGGAAATAATTGAAGTGGGTTAATCATGTTTTACAGTAATAATGAAAGAGTGTTGTTGAGAGTATTAATGGGTGATTATGACTTGAAAGAGACAAATTCAGATTTGCAAATCTGAAATCTTGAGCATATTCGAGACTAGAATGGAAGTTTCATTAGCATGTATATTCGTCATTGTGTTGCAAAGTTCTTTTTGTGTGGATGCCCTTAACTTGTGGCCAAAGGGTATTCGTATCATTGCAAAATAGAGGGCAAAACTTCTCTGAAACTCAAGTTCTTTTACAATTTTTCATTTTTTTATTGAATTTGTGGGGCTCTTTATATCCCTTTGTAAAAAGGATGAAAATGTTGGGTGTCTTTTTTTTTTTTTTTAAATTAATTCTATTTGGAAAAAAAATAAAGATTTGAGCTCTATACTTAAAATAATATTAATAGGAACTGATTTCTATGCTATTTTGATTAAGAATCACAAATTGCTATTACTTTGTACAAAGAGGCTCACATTAGTTTCTACAAAATTGATGAAGTGGAGTGCCATTTACAAATTACATGAATAAGTTCTCATGTTTAGTGGGGAACACTAGAACCATTACATCAATTAACTCTCTTTTGAATAAAAGTACTTTATTCAGCAATATGGAGGGTAAAAAAGAATTCATGCACAATGTTTTTTTTTTTTTTAATATTGAATATGTGTATGTCTTTTAAGTTTGATTTATCTAAGCTTCTTCTTTATGTGTTATCGAGACTACATAGATTTTATTTTATTTTTGTATCCTTAGTTTTTATAGCCTAGGTGCATATAAGAGTTGTCACTAGTGTAAAAAAGGTTTTCATGGCATCAAATTAATTATGACTAAATAATAAACATCATAAAATAAAATGTGATGACACTTTTGTAATTTTGACAATGTTTTTAACAACGGTTCCTAGACAACCATAGTTAAAAGTGACATAGTAGAGAGATAATAACAATTATTTTATGCAACTGTCGTTAAAGTGACACAATGGAGAAACAATAACGACTCCCTACTTCAATTGTCGTTAAAAAGTCTGTGACAACTTTTCATATTTCTTTTTCTCTTTCCACACATATGAGCGTTATTTTACACTCTCAATTTCACCTTCTCTCTCATTTACAGCATTATCCACCCTCCTTAATTAGCGTCCACATTGTCATTGTCGATCCAATATTATCGTCGTTTGTTCGTGCACTCTACTACCACCATTGTTAGTTTGCGTCTAGCACCTTATGAACGCGAATCTTTACATCCTGCTAAGCTTTGTCACACTGCGCTGCGCACTTGTAACTCACGATGCTCTGCCACACCCTATCATGCAACCTCTACATCTCGTGAAGCTCCTCCGCACCATGTCACGCACTCCTTAAAGCTCCTCCTCACTACACCGAGATATTATCCCTCCATTGATGGCCTTTTATAGCATCAAACCTCTGCGAACGACCCACATAAAATCTGATGTATTCTTTACTAACAATTCATGAAAAACTGACCCAACCCCAACAAACAAATCCTAAATATTTAAAGACGGTTAGAATATAAAATCATGGTTATTTACAAAAATTTTAACAATGGTTCATAACCGTCGTAAATTCCCCAACTCTATAACAACTTGTAATATAACATAATGACAAATAAAAAATCATTTTTAAAAATTTTATTTAACCATCGTTAAAATCGTTTTCCATTCTAAATACTCTATAATTAATATATTCTTTTGTTGATAAAAAAAAAAAATCCTTTCCCGGTTCATTGTTTCTTCTTTTGTTTTAGATGGTGTTGATTTTAGCAATATTTTCATTTTAACAATTAATCTTGCTAATATACGTTTAAACATAGAATCAATTATAAATTAGAAATATTAATATTAACCAATGAAACAAATTAAAATGATATTGGGTATGAAATTGAGGAACATGGCATCTTTTTCTATAAGTATATTTTCTTAATGTAATAGTTAAAATTTCTCAATATTTTCGAGAGGAACACATATATGCAATTTTATATAATATAAAAAATCATGAAAATTTAATTAAATGGATTTTTATTTGTTTATATTTTAAATAAAATATTATTCATTAAAACTGATGAAGACTACTAAGTATACATTTTTTTTTTTATTTCTATCTTGTTTTCTTATGTACGACATAAGAGATTTATTTTTTTTCATAAAAATATTTTCTCTCGTCCTTTCTCGTTTGTTACTTTTCCCACGTTCTAAATAAAGAATCAACACAAACCCAACTCACGATAAGTTATTTATTTTTACAGTTAACTTAAAAATAATTAAAAAACAGAAAATTAAAATATGTCTATGGCTACATAAACAAAATGAGAACAAAATAACGATGAGGATATTTGTTATTGGTAACTTTTCTTTTTGGTGTTAAGTTTGGTCAAAATGTTTCATGATGGTTGTTTTGAAAGGGAAAGACCACGAAAAGAGATTTTTTTTTTCAAGTAATGAATGAGATCTCACATAATGGACAACTTGCTAACTATTGCTTTCTGCATCCCCTGAATTACTAACTTGCTTGTCTCATGTTAAAACTCCAAACAAAGTTTGGCCCACCAAATATCAGTCCAATCAATGTAGATGTTTTAAGCTCAGTATCACCCTATTTTTCATAATAACATTATATTTTCTCAGCGTAACTAAATATCAATTTATTACCAATATTATTTCATAATTTATCTTTTTTAGTTGGCTTAACTTAATTACTTATTTTGTTCAATGTTGTAGAAAAACTTACCTAATTACTGACCCAGTTACAACATTAAAAACAATTAAATATATTATATATGTTTAAGACTCTGTGATTCTCTAGCCAAATTCTTAATAATATTACAATTCTATAAACAAGTTCAATGTATATATAAAATAAAAAAATCTAGATCAAATCAATTAGCAATATAAAAAATCTTTAAACAACAATCAATTTTAAAAATTAAAAATAATTATTCACTATATTAATTAATTTATATACTAATTTATAAACTAATTATTAGTATTTAAAATAGTCTTTATTATTGATAAAAAAAATAGAATTGATTTATGGATTAAATATTAAATTAGTTTCTGATATTAGTCATATTTTTTTTAAATAAAATTTTTTCCTTAAGGCTTTGTTCACTTTGATAGATGGGTTTGAGGGAGAGGGAGATGATGAGTTTGAGTGAATTTGAGAGTGAAAGGTGTGTTGTTGTTTTTTTTAAGGGATTTAGAGGTGATTATGAGTGAATTTAGAAGTAAAGTTTATGAGAGTTAATGAGTGATTTGATTGATATGATAGATAAAAAATGTTTTAATATATTTAAAAGAGAGATTACTATTTTGTCCTTATGTAATAACTTGTATAAATTTGTATTTGTATGAGTTTTAATCAATTTTTAAATTTTTTATTTAATGCTATACTTTAAATAAATAATTTTAAAAAATTAATAAAATAAATTAATTTTTTTCATAGTATTAAAATAAATTTTATGAAGCATTTGTGGATGACATTTTATTTCAAATAAAAAAATTTGGGATCGGTACCAAGCTTACGTGAATCGATCCAATGCACTCAAATATCTCATATTCGTTCTACACATCATGGGATCGAATCCAAATACTTATGGATCGATCTTAAACACAGTGGCTATTCATGAACAGTGGCTATTACCATGAACACATTGGTTATTCATCACATGCACCACACACACATATAAATGCGTTAGAAGCGTCTTTTGCTGCAACACTCCTTCAAATCTCCCCTAAACACATGAGATAAAAAAATTTATTCATCCTACAAATCGTTGGTACCACTCGTTCTTATTTCCTTTAAAACGAACATGCTTTTAACTTGATAATTCATCATCTTCTTTCTTTTTAAATAGGAAATCAGATCAAGCGAACACACCAAAGTGTTATTCATTGAGTTTTAACTTCTTTCAAGTTTTTCTAATTCTTAAGAAGCTATTCACATACAAATCCTTTGATTTCATCTTCTAAAATTTTGATTCTTTCCGTAGTTCGTCTCTCTTGCAATCTTCCTTCTATTTTATCTTTTTCTGTTTTTCTTTGTCATGTCATATTTATTGTTTGTATTCCTTTAAGCTTTTCTTCTCCTTCTTCAACAACTTTTTATCTTAAAAAAAATTAAAAACTGAACTTCAGTTTAACCGATGTGATGTCTTTTTTTTTTCAATTAATAAAAAAGAAGTAAAAGTTAAAAATGCTTAACGAAAATTAACTTGACATAGATTTTTTACTTATTTAAAAATTATTAAAAATTTTGTGTGCCCGTAAAGTTGATTAAGTTAACACTAATAATGTTTAGGGTTTTCTTTAGTCTAATGACAACTAATCACGCGGTATTCTTGTACTGCTAATCCTGGGACTTACTACTTGGTTTTGAGATTGTTCGAGTAAAAAAACAGTCGCACATTGATCAATAATTAAATCAATAATAGTTTATCAATAATATTCCTCTCTTTCGATTAATTGAAATATCATTTATAAAAACATCCATTCAAAATTAAAACAGACCAAGCGTTAAATATAATTAGGCTAATATTCAATAGACATTTCTAGAATTTTTCTTATTTCATTACAATTTTCTGACAAATTTGTTATAAAGTTTGCAAAAAGAAGTGATTTTTTTTTTCGTTATTTTATCCTGAGAATTTTAATTGAGGGGTAATGATTTTTTAATAATTATTTTCTACAAAAAAATACAATTTACATGCATTTCCTATAATTTTTTTGTGTGTAAAATATTTTGTAAAATAATTGATAACAAATTTTTGAAATCATTATTCATAGCAAAATTTGTAAGAATTATTTTAAAAAAAGATTAGTAAAAAAATATATGTTTTTTTAAGTAATAAGACTCAAAGTTATAACAAAATTAAAACAGTTTTATTATTGTTAGAAGTTCCATATCGACTAGAAATAAGGCCGATTCATAATATATAAGTGGGTGCAATCCTTACTTTATGTGGGGTTGAGTTGGGGTTAAAGTTCACTTCTAACATGGTATCAGAGTCATGTTAAAACTTATTATAACAAATTTTCTTGAACATTCTATTTTGCCTAATACCAGCCAATAATGGACTATACACCTACAAATTGATTTTGTGGGATTGAATTGGACTTAAACACCGGTTGTAACAATTATCCATGCTCGGCATAATGACTAGTTACAAATTACAATAATTAGTGAAAAGTATGATTCTGCACCGTCATTGTGAATCAGTAGCAACAAAAAAGGTTTCTTTAAACAAAATAATGAAATTAGGAAGCGACCTTATGATGACACTTCTCAAAAGAAACACTTCTATGATTAAAGTTGTTTGTATCTTGGATAACACTTCGCCAAAAAAAGCATATTATCTTTTATTCTTAAAAGTATTTGTTAGCATCTTAAGTAAGAAAGCCATTTTTTTCTCGTAAAAAACCTAACATGCAATTAACGATGCTAACTTTCCTATAATTACTTTTACTTTGGTAAACTCAATTCAGGTAAAGTAGCGTAATTTAATTAATATCCCAAACACAAATCACTCATGTCATGACAGATTATTAATTTATCATGTGATAATTAATGCTAAGCTATTAATTATTAAATAAGTAGCACGCATGGTATACAATTTTAAACGCTTATCACTTAATGCCACACTTCGTAATAGGCTTAAACCCTAGCTATAGGAGAAACATTTATTTTATTTATTTTTTTCATCTTTTTAAAATGAATTAAAGATATTGAGTATATATACTAATGGGTACACAAAACTTGGAACGAAAAATATTTAAAAAACAATAATAATGCAGAGTATTAAAATGAATCAATGTAGAGATACCTTGGTTGGAATGGGCATCCACGTGATACCACCGAACAATGCTCCGACCAAGTAATAATTAATTAAAACTAAAGACTTCAATTTCGAGAGTGAAAGAGAGGATTTTGAATATCCCACTTCAGTCAAAATATCCTATTATTAATAATTAAAAATTTTAGAAATATGTTTTTTTTGTTCTTTCTTGTGTTACCCTAGTTAGGGTTTATGTGTATTGATGATGCTAACACAAAGGAGATCTATGAGGAATGCCTTTTCTTCTACTGATGCTAGTGGCCATGTCTTCATGGGAAACCTTGTTGGTCATTGATCTTGCACACACATTCCACCCACTACGCTTCTTCCTTACGATCTCTGTGCAAGCCATGCTCATGTTTTCTGAGCCTGAAGATGAACTCATTGGGTCCTCACAATCAACAATGGTTGAACGAGTCATTTCATCATCACCCATCATCTCTTGTGGGATCAGAAAATCAGAGCTTAATTGCAATGATTTGCATGTCCTCAAATAGGAAGAGAGGTCCTTGTAGTGTTTCAGCACAAAATCCACCTATACATATAAATACATATATCAATCTAAATATAAAGTGAAAATTGAAAATTAGGCATGAATTCACCTTATGTTATTAGATGCACAAAGAGAGAGAGAAAATGGAAAACATAACAGTGTAATGTAATAGATGATAGATGATATGATGTGAAAAGACATATATAAAGAAAATTAGTTGTGTGTGTAAATGAAATGTCAAAAGAATAAACATTACTCTCTAACTTAGTTGAATTTTGCAGAAATTGTTGTTCAGTGAAGCATAAAGGGTGGAACATGCATGTATGTGTATGTACCTTGCATCCCAGAGAGCAATGGATAAAAGGTTCTTGGAGACTTCTATCACAGGAAGTGCAGTAGTTTCCTGAACCCTTGAATTGCCGGTTTTGTGGTCTCTTCTTGATGAACACCACCTTAGCACTATTTATGGTATAAGCCTATAAAAATTAAGAGTTTTTGAATTATCAAAGTATATATCATTGCTGAGTTACACAGTTCGTAAAGTTTTACAAAATTATAGGAAGAACTAATTAATCAAAACTCATCTAATACCACTTAATTAACATACGACAGCGACGGATCTAAAATACTAAATCAGTGTGTGGTAAGTAAAATAAAGTGGTGTATTTATACACTCTCAATTATATACAAGTCTATTATTAAACCGCACTCAGTGAGGCGCTCTTAGCGAGTCGAGTTGTTTGGGAAGAGACCGATAGTGAACAAGTACCACGAGTCAGAAATGAAAGAGACTTTAAAAGGAGAATCAAAAAATGTTTGAAATTGTCAGAAGGAAAACAGATGAGAGCCAACAATGTGTCTCGATTGAATGTGAAAGGGTAAAAACTGAGTTTAAATATATAAGATTAAGGAGAAAAATAAATATTTTTCATATACTTAGTAATAATTTTAAGAAAATCAGGAGTATAATTACGACTCTCGTGTACACGTAGGTCTGCTACTGCGTATAGATGTACCTGGACGTTGGAGCAATCTATGAGTTTGTGAAGATCTTCCAATCTGACAACATCATGATATACATAACGGCGAACCTGCAGAAGGCTATGGAAGCGATGGGAGGGTAAGCAGTGGGGACAAATACTGGTGCAACAATCTAAGCAGCATATGTTCTTCTCATTCTTTTTGGCATTCTCATGATAAGAGCACCCCACAAAGAACTTTTGTGCATACAGAGCTTCCAACCATGCAGGTTTAAGGTTTCCCTGCATCAAGACAAACCTTGTAAGTAATTTGAATTTGCATAGACATAGGAGAAAACAGGGGAATTCAAACCATGATCATATGTGGAAAAACAAGCCTCTTTCAATGTTCTGCTTGTGCTGTGAGAGTGAGAGAGAGAGAGAGAGAGAAGAGGATGGGAATGAGAGTATTTATGGAGAATCACAAGATAAGAAAAGGACATATATTTATTCTTCTTTGAATAGGTAGACACCATTTTGTCCATAGGGAAAGTTATTAGAAAAATGATTTTTTAATAATTAGACTATGACAATTTTCTCTTTCAATTTAAAATCGTATTTTTTATTTTTTTATTTTTTATATTTCAAAATCACTTAAACAATATCACGTCGTCATAAGAAAAAATTATAAAATTTTAATCTTCAAAATATCATCGTCTAAAATTATTATACCACACATTGAAAAAGGCAAAATGATAAAGAAAGAAGGGAAAATATGAGAGAGGAACGTGCGCGGTGTTTCCGTGTCTCCCATTTATCCTTGGCTTATGAGCTCTTTTGTTAAACAATGTTTCAAGCAGCTGCACTTGCAACATTTTTAATGGATCAAATTGGTGTTCTAAAGAAAAAGGAGAGACATTTTTTGTTTGAAAAAAAAAAAAGCAATAGTAAAACGATAGCAAATTAAAAAAGTTGGTAACCCCTTTTTACTGTATTTTTTATCATTTGTTAAAAATTGTATAACTTTTTGAGTCCTATTTTACGTTTAATATTTGACTAACACTTAAAAAGGATTTTTTTTTCTTAAATAACCGATGAATCTTAAAAAAAGGTGTCAAGTTTATTATTTTATAAGAAGGTTAAGATGACACTCCTTATATAAAATAAAAATAACTGTTAAAAACTCAATTATATTAAAGAGTACTTTAAGAGTACTTTCAATGCTCTTCATAAGTTAATCATAATTTAAAGTCAAAATATCACATGAATTACATTGTGTTACACATTTAAAGTAGGTTTTACTTATTAAAGTTAAATACAATCTCTTATTAATTATTATGAGATCCTGCCATGTTAGATACTATGAAAATGTGAAATCGGTGCTACTTTAAATCTTTGTCAAACATTCCTGCGCTGCCACAAACTTGTGAAAGGAGGGAGGCTGTTCAATATTTGCTCAATATTAAAGTCGCCATTAAGCTCTTAAAATAATCATTTCCCAATTTATGTATTTATTTAAATTTTTAACCTCTTGATTCCTTGTTATTTTTCGACCAAGATTCAATAGCTATAATTCTTTTGAAATTGTGAAAAGGGTTAGATATATACGACAATCAAATATATAACTTAAGACCTCAATTAGTGAGTCCTTGCTATTAGGGTTTTGTTTTGTTTTATTTTCTTTTATTAAGGAATGTTAATTGTCACTGTCCATGTACAAAAACTAACTAGTTTTTGCACCCATAGTGTTACATCTCCCGTTAACAACAAATGATTGTGCAAGTTTTCTTACCAAAAAATGTGTGCTTAACAACATTTTTTTTTCCTTAAAAAAAACTATTAATTCGTTAACCGATCCATAATAAATAATTGTATAATTATTTAGGTGTTTGCAGAAGAAACATTTTAAGAGATGCTGAGAAAGCATAAAAATCTTGGGAGTTCTCTATTTCTTAAACCACCTTGAGTAATTAAGATACATTTTCTTGTACGATGAATTGAAATGATCATTGAAAATAATACACTAATTTTGATATGAAAATAAGGTACATTTTGTCATCATTTACCAATTTTCGAAATATTTGTGTTAATGGATTATGTTACCGAACCTCAATTAGTGAACTAAGACTCCTATTGTTATGATTCCGCAATGAGCGTTCATGCACCTTTATAGCCACTGATTTGGAATAAAAAGACATAAAATTGAAGAATCGACTGTCATAAGTCAGATAAATATTCTAACTTCATGAAATGGTCTTAGGATGGTGCGTGTCTTCTTTAATTCATATACATACTTAAACAAATTAGAATGTCACGTGATTCATTACCAATTCTTTTTAGCAGTGGAGCCCAAATATTAACACCAGAAATGGTCATTTCCCAACTAAGCTTCTCAATAATTCACGACCAAGGATCAACTAAAGTCGGTAACCAGAATAATAAGATGATTTAGTGATCGAATTGAATGAAAAGAAATAAAGTTCATGGATTTGATAGGGCTAACAATATAGAGAAAATATTAATTTAGTAGAAAGAGCAACAAAGTTGTGAGTTCAACTCCCTCGACTAACAATTAATATTTATCGGTGAAAAAAAAAAAACCAAAGTTGGTAACTATCCTCGATGACTATAATGTTTAATCAAGGATTTGATGATATATATATGATTTTACAGACGTAATTCTTTCGAATCTCTTATTTAAATTTTATACAAAATTTACTATTTTTTTTTTGAAAGAAAGTAGAAAAACATGAAGACTTCAATCCATACAAAAGAACTAGAAAAAGGTTGAGATAATTTTTCAAGATCACTGAACAAACCTTTCTGTCTTGAACAAATTTGACCTAGATAGCCAACTTTTCAAATATTACTTATTCAAGCGCTTTTACTAAGCAAAATCATGATCAACAAAAGTTGTTCTTAAAACCTGAAATTTTGTTTAGGATATAAATTTAAAAATAAATAAATAAATAAATTTATAAATAAGGTATAATAGTTCATTCTGTATTTAATTAGAAATTTTGTCTCTATTATAAATTTTACTATAAGACTATGATCCCTGAAGTTATTTGCTTTTTAATAACATGCATATTATTTCTTTTAGGAGGTGTAACTAGTAAATATAGATAGGTCAAAGAGATTAATGATTATTGCAAGTCTATTTCTTTACAGCTGTATTTAATCATTTTCTTTCGTTCTTTAGTGTTTGATTAAGGGGAGATACATTTTCCCTAGAAAATTTCTTCTAAAACTCACCGTTTGCTTGAAACAAATTTATTTTGGTATGGCATTTTTTTTCTACTTCGGAAAAAAATTGAGATGTCACAATACACTAATTCATTGTTTAGAACTCTCTCAGCTTGTACTTATGTTATCCTTGTTCATTTAATTTTGGATTTTATATTTCTCGTGAGAATATACTAATCTCTCTATTGTTGGAATTATAGGTAACAAAACTCTAGTGTTTACTTTTTTGTTTTTACCGAAAAAGGTATATATATATATATATATATATATATATATATATATATATATATATAAAAAATCACTGACATACTCCTACTCTTATACATACGAATATACAAAAAGCGATATAGTTTTAAATTTATTTTAAGTTTCACATATCCAATTAAAAGTTTGATTTTATTGTTTCCTTTTGACACTTTTCTTGGTAAAATTCACCTCATTTATTGCAAGTTTTCTTTCGGGAAAAAATAAATTTCAACTTTCCATTTTATTAGTTTGTCAATGAGTAAACAGTAATAAAGGAAGAAAATTCCCTTTTGTGGACCAAGATGTTATTTCAGTCTTACTTTTCACCGTAAAATCTTGGGTGCTTTCCGATTACTACAAATTAATGAAGCGGCTTGAAAATTCAAAATAGGAAAATAGATGAGATTTAATTTTGTGTTAAGACGAAGTAATTTAGAAGAATAATTCATTTATTAAAATTTTTTACATTAAAATAATTAATTTAAATAAAATAATTACATTGAAATTCAAATTTAAAAAAAAAATTAAAAGTATTTCAAATTAATAAACTTCAAAAGATTAAATAAATGTAGTTATAAAGTTAGGAATTAATAGTATGTTTGATTTTACGTCGGATGGATATAATTGATTTTGGTGTATATGAAATCACTAAAATCATATTGATAGATTGTTTGATTCGTTTTCCAAAACCAATTTTTAGTTAAAAATTTTAAGTCCAAGTAGAAGTCTCTGTAAGGCCCACTTTTCATTCTGGCTCTTTTTTTTAGAGTTGTCCTTAACTATTGGGTCTTAGGGCTGGTCCAAAAGGGAAAACAGACCTAATCCGCCCCAAACCCTAACCTATGCTCACTTTTCATAAAAACAGAAACCACACCTCCCAGAGCTGTTGCTGCCGTTCTCTGCTAGGGTTCCAAAGTTCCCTCAGATTCACGTTTGGCTTGACCTTGGTTCTGCTCACTTTGCGAGTCTGGTTCTAGAGCTGATGTGCTCTTTGGTTCAACGTCGAAGTCCCATACAAACCCATTTTCAGGTAGGGAAGCTATGACTTACTCCTATATTCCATTTTTTTCCATGTTGTTTGGCTGTTATATTCGAAGTTATGTGGTTGATGTGATGATATGTTATATGAGGGTGTTGTTTTGGACTGGTGTGGGTGGCTGTTGCAGGAAAACAGTGGCGAGACCTGATAATCTCGTCCAAGCGAGCCAGTCTCGCCTAGGCGAGATGGACAAGGACTCGCCCAGACCTTTTGTACGCGAGAGGTCGCTCAGGCGACCAGCTCAATTTTTGAGTGAGCAAACGTCTCGCCCAAGCGAAGGGGGCTCGCCTGAGCCAGAGCCTCTCGCCTGAGTGAGACCCTTCAGCCTGAGCGAGGGGCTGGGCGAGGCAGTGTGATTGTGTGGTTGTTTCTGAAATCCTGAAATGGTTTATGCTTGCTTGTATGTTGATTATTGTGTTAAATGCATGAGACGAATGAATATGCATGAGTGATGTGATTCATGAATGGTAAATGATGGCTTTGGGCGTGAACCTTCGCATGTGAAATGAATGAGGTGGTTGGTATTAAATTGACACGACATTGGCATGAGATGAGATTCCACTATGTTGGATGAGAATGATGAGCTAGTGTGGATTCACTGGAAAAATGAAAGAGATGGTTTATGAGGAACTAGTATGTGATATGTATGTATAAATTTGTATGATGGATCTGTCTGGATTGGTTGAGCATGTTTAGTCTGTGTCAGTGCGTAATTCCTTTGAGTCTCTAGGTGAGACTTTCAGGGTCGCGTTTCAGTGGTCGAGACGTAATTCCATGGCCCTTGTTAGTGGGTGTCCATGGTGGTGCCCCATCTGTATAACTAGGTAAGGATTCAAAGTAAGGTTGCATCCTGACACTCTAAGGAATCAGTTAGTCTCACCTAGAGCGGACTGACTCTTGTGGTGAGAGTAGCAGGAGGTCTGAAATTCATTAAGGGCTAACCATGTGGTGAGGGAAATTGATTCATTGTAACACTTGTAACACATAGCTTGGGGGTGAGCAGAGGTATCCACCACAAGTGCAAGCATCTGCTGAATCCGACCAGGTTATATGTATCCGTATGAGTCGAGTCGTGTCTTAGTGTATTGCCTGAGAAGTCATAACATGCTTGGTTGATATGTGTATATGGTATGGTGAATATATATTTGATCGTATGGATGAAAACTTTTATGCTCTAGCTTACCCTACTTTTATTGTTATGTGTTCTGTTGTGTGGTACTCTCTTTTGCGATGATCATCAACTTGTTGGTGTGAGCAGATGCGAGGAACACCCGTGAACAATAGGAAGGTGATGGTTCCGCCGCATAGTCTGCGTGGACTGGACTTTAGTTTCTTTGTGGGCTTTTCTTTAGGGCTATGGGCCATGTACTTGTTTGTCCTCAGATTTATATACATTTTGTAAACTTGTTATCCTGTTTTTCGTTGGCATCGTGGTGTGCCTAGTTTTGTAGGGGTGGTGTTAAGAACCTTAGGACTACGCTGTTGTATTATTCCTATGTAACGTTTCTTTTAATTACGCTTTTTAATTAAATGGGACGTTACCGTCTCTGTCAACCATAATTAATTTATTCACGTCAATTAAAATTTATTTTTTAGAAAAAATTAAGGAATAAAACATTTTTTTTATGGGTAACACTTGAACTATTAGAAAATATATAGATATTATTTCAAAAGTCTGAAATTTTGCAGGTTTTTAGGGTAACAAAGAAGACAAAAGAAAAAGGCAAATGAAGGTAGATTTGTCCAAGCTTTTCAATCTTCCATTCTCTCTCACTGAACCCCATCAAGCTGTTCGAAACCAAATTATTTGGCCACATTAGTATAATGGTGCAAAAACTGTGTTTGGTGGTGTATGGTGTGCATGTGGAGGCAGAAGAGTAAGTGCAAGATGACCTAAACTCAGCAGCAAAAATCTGAAACAAGACACCTACGTAAGACCAAATGCCCTGTTTTGGGGGAATCAATCAGTAATCATCACTGAGCAGTGTGTACTTTTTTAATATATGCATTATGTGGATTTCTAACAAACACTTCACAGACAGAGACAACACATTTAGCACTACATAATGCCAAATTCATTGTTTAAGGGCCTAATTTAGTGCAAATTTTGAGGACCTTAATTACTCTTTCTGTCTCTACTCTCTCTTACCAACACCTTTTCTTGGTCTTTTAAACACAACACTACTTAGGTATAGCTTTTGAAAAATCCCTTCCCCGTGACCACAAAATTTTACAAAATGTTATGCCTCATTTAATTTCTTCGCCAAATTCAGCTATCTATCTACTTGTAGGTTCTTATCTACGTTTTAATAAGCAATATACGAATACGACGAAATTTTTGAAACTGGATTTGACCGATTAACTTAGCTAATGAATTGTTTTTGAAACTCGGAACGACCATTAACTTAGATTTATCTTCTTTTAGATTCATAGGGTATCTTCAATAATCACACATTTAAAAATCAGAATTGATGGGTCTTTCAATTAGTTTATTAAAGACACATAATATAATATTAATGAAATTTGAACCAAACTTTTATAAAAAAATAATATTTTTTCTAACTCAAAACAATGAAATTATAAGTTTTTCTCTCTATAAAATTCTTAAATTTCTCATTTTTACCCATGATATAAACTTCTACTTAAATTTTCAACTAGAATCAAAGACAATTAAAATACATAATTTTAATGGAATAATTTTTTAAGATAAAACTTTGACGGTCAAACTGTAAGGTAAGCGACACTTAAGATTTTTAATTCAGAATTATTTGAGATAAAAAAAAAACATGTATATTAGATACACGTATTAATTATGATATCTTAAACTTTTAAATTACTTCATCTTAAAACTTGACGGTTTAATATATCTTTAGGAGTACTTAGATTATCTCTCATTAAAAAAAAATTGATATCTATTTAATAAGATGAAAAATAGTAATTTTAAAAGGTTTTGAACGATGAAAGTAAAAGAAAACGTCTGGAGACCGACATCGAAATACAACCTTTCTGTTATAACCGAAAGTGGATTTAAATGTTTTAAAAAATATCACCTTCTAGTCTTGATCTCAAATCATTATTCAAATGTTACATTAGTTATTAAAATGTGTAGAACCTTATATAAACGCATAATAATTTAACAATTAATCTACATTATTATATAAAAGAAATGTCCATTCAATGATTTTCTTAATGTTATATTTTAATTAGACAAATTTTCCTTTTAATCAATAAAAAATAATTCATTTATTTGATAAAATAGGTAAATGAATATTATTTTTTCTACTTCAAAATAATTAGATAATTTTTTTAAATAATTAATTACATATTTTTAAATCATATAAAATAATATAAAAAATTTATATTATTTTAAAATTATATAATTTTAATATAAGAAAAAAATGTCACCTCAAGTATTCAAAAACATGTAGAAAATGAATCAAAATGGCCAAACTTTCTTCATGCTATATGTTTATAATTAAAAGAATAATGTCTTTTTTCTTTTACAGTAAAAAATTATTCAAATTAAAATTAAAATTAAAAGGTGGAGTAGTATAAGGATAACAAATAAATTTGTCTTTATCGATATTATCCAAATTCGTCCTCGTTTTGATGGAGAATCCTGACATTGAATGGGTATGAATTTGAGACATCCCGTTTAACTTATTAAAATATTCATAGTCAATTAAGTAACTATATATATATATATATATATATATATATATATATTACTATATTCTTTCTTTTATTTTTTTTATCATAAAATTCATTTGCATATCCAACATATCCAACATGTATAAAGTTCAAAAAATACAAGATATATGTTAAAATTTTATTATTATTAGTTTAATCTTTGTTTGATTTTGATTTAGTGTTGTATTATAACTTTTATTAATGTATTAAAAAGATATTTATCAGAATTTAAAAAATTGAAGCAAAAAAACATTCAAAATATATTTTAATTTGAATATTTGTTTACCTTTTATATATATATTTTTAAATACTTTTAAATTTTTGTCAGTTAGGTTTTATTAATGTTTGCAAATTTTATAAATGTTTGGGTTTTCATGAAATTTATTTGGTATTTTAATTTAAAATATATATATATATATATATATAATTATAATTTCTTTCTGAATATTTGATATCAAATAAACAACTCTTCTCTTAATATTAAATATTTGACAATATTATATTTTCTTTATAATAATTTTTTATTATTTTACAAAAATTAATTAATTAATATTGAAACAGTAAGGAGATGGATACAAGATATACCCATTATCCGGTGGGGATGAGACAAAAGTTTAATAACCGTTAGATTTAGATACGAGAATGAGTTTCTTTTTATGGAATGAATATGAGATAGTAAAACCGAAATCCATCCCCATCTCATTGTCATCTCTAGGCAAAACACGCGAAAAGGTGAAAGTAGAGGATTAAGTCGTTACTGAAATAATAACTGCGTTATAATTAAATTAGTTTATTAATGCAGAAAAAAATATCTTTTTCCACAAGTATTAAAAAATTTTAGAATTTGAATGTAAATGGACCTGTAGATTGATTAGTGAAAGTGAACATGTGCATATTCTGAAGTGTGTGTAATTGATATAACTGTTACCTATAAAAGATCCATATGAGCCGCACGAGGGGATCATTCTGCAGTGGCCGGTGCTATTCTACATCAGCTTCACCTTCTTCTGCTATTTTAATTATATGGCCACTGTACTATTTTATCTTATTGCCCTTATTTTAAATGCCGTATCACGTGCAGGTACTTTTTCAAGAACCAAATACTGGATTATAGTCGCTTCAAGAACCAAATTGTCAGGAAAATTTTCTGTTTCGAAAAAACCACTTAGATTGGTGGAAGTTTTAGCAGAACTACTTGAAGCAATAAAAAAAAAAAAAAAGCAGAACTGCTTGATTGGTTGTTCAGATAACATTATTCCTCACTTTCCAAACAGTAATTTTAATAATATTCGAAGTACTCTTGAGCCATTTTGAACTGCATCATAAAGAATATGTAATAGTCTTAATACGCATTGCATTACTATGAGGTAATCCAGATGAACAAAACAATATAGAATCTCAGCTTCCACCCTGTTGCGATATATATATATATATATATAAATTCTTTCTGAACTACCATGAAACATGAATTTCATTTTTCAAGTATTGAAACATTTTAACTGCAGAACAGGAATTGAATGCATACCTCTTCATCAGGATCAGGATCAGGAAAGCCACTTTACCTGAAATTCTGACGGCAATCTCTTTCATATAATAAGGAAACAAGGGGACTCCTAATATCAGTTTAAACGCATGAAATCATAAGAACTTTCCCAAACAATCGTGGCATGCAGAATTAGGCAACACTAGCGCCACATGTAAAAATAACTCACAAAAATGGGAAAAAGAAAAAAAAAAAAAACATGTATCCTCTAAAAATATTATATGGAAAATTAGACACATAACAAGATATTGTTGATAAATAGGTAGGTATCTGCAACATATGATAACAGTTGTAGTCAATGACAATAAAGGAGTCTTATCACCAATCATACCTGAAGAGCTCAGTCCAAGCTGGTTGAATTTCGGTGTAATCTTTCACTCCAGCAGTGGTGACAATTAGGTCTTGGTCGGTTCTTCTTGTCTCTTCGTTTTCTTTGATTCATTGTTCTATGATTCTTTAATTCATTGAATTCACAGTAATACAATGTTTTAGTCCTGCATACCCTTGAAAACTATTTAAATTATCACATAAAATAATTAATTCAAAACTTATAGAAACAGATACTTAATTTTATACGGGTAAAAAAGTTGATTAAATTTACAATAAACCTGGAATATATAAGTTATTTAAAAGCTGTATATCAAAGGGAATCTATAACATGATATGTGCTAATCAATTTTCTCTTTTGGCGCTTACTCAATTCTTTGTAAAAGATGTCAAAATTGAAAGTTATACAGTAAGGGATCCATACATGACGTATTTTACAACCTGAGCCTTTACATCAGACCCAGATTTTTACCTTTTCATTTCTGTTTTATTTACAATTTTCTTTATAGATGAAACAGATAATATAATTAATACAGAAGGAATTAATAAATGTTATTATAAAACATTCAAACTTATTTTTATGGCTTTTGAGCCGTAAACATAATAAAAGCCTGCTGAATCTTTCTTGAGTAATTCGTAAGACCACATGAGGTGCAAAGGTCTCTGATCTCTTCCTCTGTTAAATAGCCATAGCCTTGTGGAGTCCTCTGCAAACCGAAAGACCTTTAAATCAACTTGGTTGGGATTCAAGGTAAACTCATTAAATTGTGGAACAGATATTTCATTCATGGATTTAAGAGATAATCAAGAACTCCACGCCACACTAAAAGACAGGCACAATGAACATTCAGCTTGCAAAATATTGACACTTAAGATTATAATGACAGAAAATTGAAGATAATCACGCCTGAGTTTACCTCTCTGAAAGGGCGTATAAACCAGGGAGTTGAAGAACTGTAACGTAGAAAAGTGCTTCCAACAAAAACTCCACCACTTCTTAGTATCCTGGTGATTTCAGCAACCTATTGAAAGTTTACAGTGGGCGTGTCATCATAAAAAGTTTAAGTAGTGTTAAACAAATATGTGAAAGAACACGCAAATATATGGTTAGGATAAAAGTCAACACTACACAAAAATGTGAAATCCAATAAAGAAATGAGTTATTCATGATTTTTTAGCGTAAAATATAGGGTAAATGTGAACAAAATGAGGATATGGAACGTGTAAGTTATTTTAAGTAGTGCAGACAACTGCAGCATTAGCATTTTGAGGATGCTGCAGGAACTAATTTTCCATGTTTCTTCTATTAACATCCAGAGATAGTGTACAAGTAATAGAAGATTTGTCAGTCTGTTTGGTTCAGTTTATTTTGAAAATGGTAATTTATTTTTGCTAGCTAAGAAAGCCTGAGAAAAATAAGCTACTGTTCTCCAAAATACTTTTCAACCAGTGTGCACTTAAACTTCAGGTGTTCTTTATAATAAACTGCACTACTCTCAAAATACAATATGTATCTTTGCACGTATCATGTATGTATTTATACATCTTATACACATTACAGGTACATATGTTGTTGACCAATAAAATCAGGGAGAGAATAACTACCATCTGTGCCTCAATACAAAACATTAGATTCAAACATTCATTCAGGACAATTTTATAAAGTGGAAATCAATGTCAGTTTTCTCTGATATCTGTCAGGTTCCTCTTTATAATCTCTTCGAATATCTCTGGAGGAAAAAGTACAGCTTTATGATGCAATACTCTAGTTATGTTATGCATTGAAGCAATAACTATTCTTTTTAGCAAACTTTTTCTCAGAAGAACAAATTAAAAAAATTATTTGTATTGTAAGAATCCCAGCAAAATATATCAGTTTTAAGTCACATGGTAACTATGCAAAAGGTTAAACTGTTATGAAGTAGAAATGCAGCAAAACAGAATGCAAGAAGTAATAAGTACTTACAATAACCAAAATAAACTATACATGGAACTTAGGCACACAGGGAAGACATGCATTTTAAGAGTGAAGGGAAGGCACGGCCTTCTTATGTAGAGAAACTAGTCCGTGCTTTAAATTGACATGCGCACACACACACAGTGATATTGTCTGATGAAAAGGTTATCCCAACCCAAATTTTCTTCTGTTCATCACATAAAGACACAGCACTTACAGCATTGGAGGGAGATGGCCAGCAATGCAAAGCTGCACCAGCATGAACAGCATCAACTGAACCTGATGCGAAGGGAAGCCTAGAAACATCTGCCCTTACAAGAGCAATATTACTGCAAACAACGAATGAAACACTATTGAGTACATCTGAGTCTAAAATTGAAAAACAATGAACATTTTATTCTTTAGCTGCATTAAATTCAAAATAAAATACAGGAAGAGAAAAAGAATACGTGGTTGAAAGTGTGTCATCTTTCTTAATGAAATCATAACATTGGCGAAGCATATTTTCAGAGAAATCTAGTGCAACGACTCCAGAATAGGTTCCCGATTTTGCAAATTTCCTAGAAAATAAACCACTGCCACAGCTAACATCAACAAGAAGTCCACCTTTAGCAGATTCGAAGTACTCCTGAGCCATTTTGAACTGCATCATAATGAATATGTAATAGTCTTAATGTGCATCGCATTACTATGAGGTAAGCCAAATGATCAAAATGATAAAGAACCTCAGCTTCCACCCTGTTGTGATATATATA
>Ga0214545_1002625_pt1 | contig 34641 bp, 25 predicted proteins | sample CNSS4metaG_FD_160064 | JGI IMG/M metagenome (GOLD analysis project Ga0214545, IMG submission 160064) | Root nodule microbial communities from cowpea collected in UCLA plant growth center, Los Angeles, California, USA - CNSS4 | ecosystem: Host-associated > Plants > Roots > Nodule | place: USA...
TCCATCCTTTTTGTGCTGCTAGGGCTATTAGAGCTCTTATTGTATCTAGTCGTGCGACTGGAGCAAATGTCTCATTGTAGTCGATTCCTGGTTGTTGTGAGTATCCTTTTGCGACCAATCTGGCCTTGTGCTTTTGTATAGTTCCATCAGGATTGAGCTTTGTTTTATATACCCATTTCACTCCAATGATGTCTTTTCCTTGAGGACAGTTTACGAGCTCCCAAGTGTTATTCTTCTCAATCATTTTAACCTCTTCTTCCATAGCCTTGACCCATACTTCTTGCTTTGATGCTTCCTCATAGCAGTTAGGCTCAATCATGGCCATATTGCAGGTTTCGTATATGTCTACCAAAGATCTTACTCGTCTTGGAGTGGACTCTAGTGAAGAATCTTCTAATGGAGGTGGAGAAGGCGTACCTGAAGCTTCTGCCTCTTCTTGAATTTCTTCTTGATATTGTTGCACTGGGACTAAAGTGCTGCTTTTAACAACTTTTTCTTCTTCCCAATTCCAAGAAGCATTTTCATCAATTTCAACATCTCGACTAATGACGAGCTTTTTTGTTTGTAGGTTGTAAACTCGATAGCCTTTTGATTGTGTGCTATATCCCAATAATATTCCAAGTATAATCTTATCTTCAAGCTTGTGCCTCCTTTGATCCAGAACATGTATGTAGCAGATAGATCCAAATACTCGTAGGTGTTTGGTTGATGGCTTTCTTCCACTCCAAGCTTCAATAGGAGTCTTGTCTTTGACTGCCTTAGTTGGACATCTGTTTAAAATGTAAATTACAGTGTAGACTGCTTCAGCCCAAAAAGTGTTAGGCATACCTTTCTCTTTTAGCATTGATCTTGCCATCTCCATGACTGTGCAATTTTTTCTTTCTGATACACCGTTTTGTTATGGAGTATATGCGACTGTGAGTTGTCTCTCTATGCCTTCATCTTTGCAGAATTTGTCAAACTCGCAAGATGTATACTCCTTTCCACGATCACTTCTAAGTACTTTTATCTGTTTTCCACTTTGCTTCTCAACAAGGGCCTTGAATTTCCTGAATATTCCAAAGACTTCTGACTTTGCCTTTAAGAAATAGACCCATGTCATTCTAGAGAAGTCATCAATGAAGAGGATGAAATACCAATTACTGTGATGTGAAGGCGTCCTCATTGGTCCGCAAACATCAGTATGGATCAACTCTAGTAAGTCTTTTGCTCTCTATGCTTTGTCGGTCGAGAATGGTAATCATTGTTGTTTACCAAGGAGACATCCTTCGCATGATTCATTATTCTCCTTTAAGCATGGAAGATCTCTCATCATGTTTTTCTTATATAGAAGCTTTAAGGCATATGTGTTGAAGTGGCCAAATCTTTTGTTTGTTCAATCGCGGTTGCGATTGCATCATATTTTTGGGGAATAGAAATTAAAATTTTCTCAACGATGTTTTTGTCAAGAATACTTTCCCCATAGGCTCTCATCTGACTAACTATTTCCTTTATTCTAGAATAGTAGTCTTTAGTGGTCTCAGATTCTTTCATTCTTATTAATTCAAACTCTCGTCTTAGAGAATGAAGTTTAACATTGTGTACCTCATCACTTCCTTGAAACTCTTCTTGTATTGTGTTCCAAGCTTGCTTTGCACTTGTGGCACCTATTATTCTCGGAAAGATTGTGTCATCAACTGTTTGTTGAAGAGCAAATAAAGCCCTTGAATCCTTCTATTTGTTTTCCTTCAACTCCTTCTTCTGAGCTGCAGTAAGAGTGGAAGTGTCTTCTGGAATAGTGAATCCCTCTTCTATAATGTCCCATAAGTCTTGGGAGCGAAAGAATGTCTTCAGTTTGACACTCCAAAAATCATAATTTATAGATAGGTATTGGAATTGATGATGTTTGATTGGTAATGGCCATAGATTGAGAAAATATTTTGGAAGTAGTATAGAATGGAGTTCTAATTTTTTTGAAGTAGTTGAAAAATTTATCTACGCCTAGTAGATGACCGAACGTAGCTCTGGTACCACTGTTAGTATTTTGAGGTTGTGAAGGAGATAGTTGAAGGCATAGAGAAAATGTGTAGATAGTAGACTGTGAAAGTAGTAGTTGGAGAAGTGTATCTTGTAGTTGAGAATATTTGTATTGGATGTTGTGTTATTTTGTTCTTCATGTTGCTAATGGTAGGATACATGGGGTATTTATAGACCCATAGATTATTCTAGAAACTTCTAGCTAGAACTTGAGCAAATAGTTCTAGATTTTTCTACATAGTAGAATATTCTTGATTTTTTTTCTATCCTAAGTTTTTCTCCAATACTCTAGAAGTTTCATTACATTTCAATAATTCTATCTTAGATTTTTCTAGATTGTTCTAGAATTTGCATTATACTTTAATAAGATGGAATTTGAAGTGATGGATCTTGCTGTTACGAGGTACTTTACTTTGAAATGGAGATATTCTAACCACCTAGATGAAATCTTTATTTCCTAAAAGAAGTACGCAAGGGAGATCTTGAAGAAGTTTCACATCGAATTGCAAATATCTTCCTAGTCCATTAGTGACATATGAAAAGTTATGCGTAGAAGATGATAGTACTAAGGAAGATGCATTTGTTAATGATTGTATCCATTTACAACCAAATGATATTTCATGTTTGCATGTAATCCAACTTCATGCATTCTCCAAGACAAGTTCTCATAGTTGAGGCGAAACGAGTTTTTAAGTATATTAAAGGCACAATTGACCTTAGCTTTTGGTTTTTGAAGAAGAATAGTGAAATCTTCAAAATTACTGTTAGTGATTGAGAATGATGCTTAGATGATGCAAAAGTTATAACAAAGATATGTATTTTGGTTTGGAAGTGGAGTCTTTTGTCAGTACTCAGAAGCAAGATGGACGTTGTTATTCAATCCATTATGCAACTGTTACATCAAAGTGAGCCAAAAATTGTTTTCAACGTGGAAAGAACAAAGCATACCAGAATTAAATATCACAAAAATTAGGAAAGAAGAGAAATACGAAGAATCATATTGCCTAAGATGAAAACTTGAAGTTTTAAAGACACTTTCAAATGGCTAAGATAAAAACTTGGAGTGTTAACGAAACATCTCATAAAAGAGTGTTAGAATATGAGAATATATTCTCTAATAAGCTTCCATAATGGTGGTATTTCCTCTCTACACAAGGCACATAGTTCTTTTTAACTGTTGCTCATTTAATAAAATATGTTGCTTCTAAGAAGACATATAGGTTACTTTTTGTTTTAAGTCTTTTCATTACCTATTAAGTGAAAAACACTTGAAATGATTAGTTTTTACCCAACGAAGAACATGGTCTTAGCGGTCTATGTATCCAATGCTTGGGTTAATTTTTCTATCTGATATCATATTGGGATTCTCAAACAATCTCTTCTAATAATATATGACTTTTTCTTCTCTAGTTTTATCTCATCTCGGTTTTGATATTTGAACTGTTCTTAACATTACTACCTTCTCAACTCGTATTTGAAGAAAATTTCGAAAAACCCTTACCTGTGCTATCTATAAATAATTTTGATAGCATTACTAAACCCTAGGTTTCAGAGCCAACATTCGTTGTTGCTATATATATAGGTACATATACGCTTTACTATTAAGGCTTCTTAATCATTTTCTAAACGCATTGTGATCGAGTTGATCAACAAAATTTCTAATTTGTTATTTTGAACTATATTGAACCTATTTTCATGTGCCCAAAAATAATTTGTGCATTTCACCACTGACATAGGTTCTGACTTGGGTAGGAATGGTCGAACAATACCACGGAGAGGTCAATGCACATCTCTATCAGTGTCCGCGACAACTTGTCAATTGAGTTTGATGGTTTGATATAAAAATTTATGTGTGGTCCCCTAACATCATTCAGCTGAATAAATAAATAATCTCCCACTTTAAAATTAAAATATTCGCGAATCCTTTTTCTTGATTGATATTAATTGGTAGGGATGATTATTGCACATTGTTGCTTCATTGTCTGAACATAGAGCATGCAACGTACACACAGTACAAAGTAACTAAAGATTAAAGACCAACAATAACAAAGGGTGGTAAAGGAAAAAGGGGATACATTTTAGACACAGATTAATTAGCATTGGATCTCTAGAAAGAACAACCTCATTCAAACTCAATAATTCAATGAGATTGACCGTGTATACAGCATGCATGTGCGTTTCGTCAAGAATCTTATCCCGAATATATAATTGAAAGTATGAAATTCCTTTGGTGCAAAAGCCAATTCTTTTATTTGGCTTTTTGGATCACTATTTCACATGCACACAGCGTTTTCTTGGGAGAAAAAAAGACTACTTCTGTTTACACATATTTGCTCTGCTTGCTGAAAGCAATGAGTGGTGTGTGCATTGTCTCTGTGATTGAATGATACTGCACGCACACACTCTCTCTCTTTCAATGGCCATTGTGGTAATGATACCAGGTGAAATGTATATCATAGAGACGGTCAATGAATGTATTCCATAGCAAATTTATTGAAATTGGGGTAAAATTATATAAATCTTTTGGACATAATTGTGAGAAGTGCCTTACCAGAGACGGATTAAAAATTTTTACATCTAGAAGCTCTTCAGCACGATTTTTGGTCAGAAATCACATTATTCTTGACCTGAAGTGTGATTTCCTTGACATTAATACTTCTCGCTTCAAAAACATTTCAAATTACGAGTATCCTACATCTACTATCGTTCATCATAATGGGATAAGCATGTTTGACTCTACTTATCGATTCTCATATCACCGATGGGTTTGTCGAGGGAGGATCAACCAGTAGATACAATGCCAAAGAGACATAATTCAATCCATATACAAGAGATTGACATAAACACCTCTAACCTAGAGTCTTAGGTAATAAGTTTATGGTTCTTCCTCTTTGTATGGTACTCAACTTCCTCTTGTTTAGTCAATGTAAAACTTATATTTAGACATGAATTTCCAACAAAGTTTTATTTAGAGTTGTAAAAATGGACCACCTAACCCGGCCTGGTCAGGCCCACCAGAGGTTGGCCACTTAATGAGCCAACCAAGTAAGCCAAAAAAATTCAAACCTGACCCAACCCACTGCGTGTTGGTGGATTAAATGGGTTGGCTCACTGACTCTATTAAAAAAATACCTTGTTTTTCTTATGTCCTAAAAAAACTAAATTATAATTCTGATTAAAATCTATATAAACAGTTCTTCTCCCTCAAACCATCGTGGTTGTGGTCTGAACAGGTTAGTATACTTTTTATAATTAGTTTTTAATATTATAGTTATTAGTGTTTTAAATTTGATTTATTTTTGCATGGCAATATTTAGTTTTTAAATTTGACTATTTGTAGAATTATTATGGTATATATGCATATTGTCAACCAATTTGGGATTGAGTCCAAGGGTGTCCGACCCCCCCAATGAGTTAGGATTGAGTTTGGAGGTGTCTGACCCTAAACACTTATTACTGTTATACACTATAAAATTCTTTCTCGTTACAGAACAATGATGGATCAGAATTGAATTAATCTACCACATATAAGTGATGATTATGAGAGATGGGTCGAGGAGTTTATAGAATTCGCTCAACGTTATGAGTTTCCAATAAAGTTTTATTAATAAAAACTAGTGTTGAGATTAACATAGTGTTGAGATTAGCAGGATGAAGTAAAGAAAAATCTTTCCCCAAAATGGAAGTTACTTTATCAAAATAAAATCAGAGAAAGGGTTTTCATGAAGTGAAATAGAAGTATTGTAGTTATTTATCAAGTAAATAAAAAATGTTGTTATATGGAGAAATTTGATCGAACTATAAGTTACAAGTAAACTTTTGAAAAACATCTTGTTTAGATGCGATGTAGGAAAATAATACTATATTGTCTACTTATATAAATTTAATGTAATCATTTTAGGTGTCAAATATATTGTGTACAAAAACTCTAAAAATTTAGCATGAATGACAATGGAAATGTTTATGAGCTAACTAGAAAAATATTTATAAAAAAAAAAGAGTCCTCTTATATGTGTAAATTGTTCGAAGAAGGGAGCAAGAATAAAATCACAAATTGAACTTATAGTTTCTATGTGTTAACAGCTAATAAAATTTTGGATGTCCTATTAAATGATAAACAATTTAAAGTAATCATCATAAACTACCTTCCTTATAAAAAAATGGAAGGGAGGTCTACTCATTTTAGGAAGGCCTTCTTCAATCTATGATACAAATGAAATGGATTTAGAAATCTACAATGCCGAAGATAGACTATTTTCCTCCCATGCTTTAACTATTCATATGACGTGTTTTTCTCTCATATCGAACATGCTCTATGACCTTTCACACTATAACGTGACAAATTTTCATATCACTACAAGAAAAATTGATATTACCGACGGTCAAAATCAGTTGGTAATGGTTAAAACCTTTCGCTAAATCGAAATTATAGAGGGATTATCAACGGTCAAAAATCTGTTAGTAAAACTCTTGTCCGTAAAATTTTACCGATGAAAATCATGTTCCGTCTATAATTATCGACGAAAAACTCGGTTGATAAAATCTGTCGGTAAGTATCGACGTATTTTTGGTAATTACCGAAGGATTTTTTAGTCAGTAATTACCAACAGAAAAATCCCAATTCGTCGGTAATTACAAAAAAAAAAACTTGTTAGTAAATAATGTGCATTGTTCATCTTCTTTCTCCTCCCTTCTTCATTTTTTTCCATTTTCTTTTTCTTTTTCTTCTCTTTCTCCTTCTCCTTCTTCTTCTTCTCCTTCTCATTCTCCTTCTCCTTCTTCTTCATCTTATCCTTCTCCTTCTCCTTCTTCTGCTTTTCCTTCCCATTCTACTTCTCTTTCTCCTTCTCCTCCTCCTGGTCTTTCTCATTCTCCTTCTCCTTCTCATTCTCATTCTCCTCCTCTTTCTCTTTATCCTTCTCCTTCTCCTTTTCCTTCTCCTTCTCGTTCTCATTCTCCCTCTCCTTCTCCTTCTCCTTCTCTCTCTCCCTCTCCTTATCCTTATCCTTCTCCTTCTCCTCCTCCTTCTTCTCCTTCTTCTTCTCCTTCTCCTTTTGCTTCTTATCCTTCTTCTCCTTATCCTTCCTCTATTTCTCCTTCTTCTCATTCTCATTCTCCTTCTCCTTCTTCTTCTACTCCTATTCCTTCTTCATCTACTTTTTCTCCTTTTTCTTCTCCTACTCCATCTCCTTCTCATTCTCCTTCTCCTTCTCCTTCTTCTTCTCCTTCTCCTTCTCCTTATCCTTCTCCTTCTCTTTTCTCCTTTCTCCTTCTCTTTCTCTTTCTCCTTCTCGTTCTCCTTCTCCTTTTCCTTCTCTTTCTTCTTCTCCTTTCTCCTTCTCCTTCTCATTTTCCTTCTCCTTCTCTTTTTCCTTCTTCTCCTTCTTCTTCTGCTTCTCCTTCTTTTTCTACATCTCCTTCTCCTTCTCCTAATCCTTCTCCTTCACCTTCTCCTACTCCTTCTCCTTATCCTTCTCCTTATCCTTCTCTTTCTCCTTCTCCTTCTCCTTCTTCTTCTCCATCTCCTTCTCTTTCTACTTTTTTTTCTTCTCCTTCTCCTTCACCTCCTCCTTCTCCTTCTCTTTCCCCTTCTTCTTCTCATTCTCCTTCTCCTTCTTCTTCTTCCCCTTGTTCTTATCCTTCTCATTCTTCTCCTTCTCCTACTCCTACTCCTACTCCTTCTCCTACTCCTACTCCTACTCCTTCTCCTACACCTTCTACTCCTTCTCCTTCTTCTCATTCTCCTACTCCTTCTCCTTCTCTTTCTCCTTCTATTTCTCCTTCATCTTCTCCTTCTCCATCTTCTTCTCCTTCTCTTTCTCCTTCTCCCTTTCATTCTCCCTTTCCTTCTCCTTCTCCTTCTCATTCTCATGCTCCTTCTCCTTCTCCTTCTCCTTCTCCTGCTCTTTCTTCTCCTTCTCCTTCTTCTCCTTCTCTTTTTTCTCATTCTTCTTCTCCTTCTTGATGAAGGATTATCTTGTTTTCTTTTAAGATTATTGAATATGGTGTGAGTTGATTAAGAAAGCTAAGTGAAATCCCCACTAGACATTAAGATAACAAGCTATCTAGATGTGAAGGTTCCTTTCACAAAGCTCAAAAGAAGAAGATGATGGATTGATTCAAAATGAAAAGAAAATGGAAAGCACATAAATCATAGAAAACCAAGAACAATTAAAGGAAGAAGAAAACATAAAATGGAAAGGGAAGAAATGGTAAAAATATGAGAAGCACACCACTACAAAGCTAGGCTAGAAGCCATGGCAACCTTGAAGATGACTTGATGTGTGTCGCCACTTGCTATGCAAGATAAGGCTTAAAAGTATTCACTCCCAAGGGAGGAAACTCTCACAAATGGTTGATACACAAGAGTGTTTTTACTTCAAAATGTCCAACCCCTTTACATGTCTAGGAGCACCCCTTATATAGAAGAGTTTAGGGGCCTTTAAGCAAATAAAAGATACCTAAGGATGTCTCTACAAAAACCTAACCCTAGCTTCTAGAAACTAGATCAAATAAGGTTACAAAAAATGAGAGACAAAAGAGCTAACTATGGTGTGTGCAAGGCTAATTTCGTTCTAGCACAAAAGGAGACAAAGAATGTGTCTCATATGTCTCCAAAAAGTGACCAAAGTGTGCTAAAAACAAAGGGGACCAAAGGTACATAGGTACACTTGCTTCATGCCTTTTACTTTATGTTTTATGCCTTTGCTTTACTCTCTCCTCCACTTCATTTATGCTCCCCAATCACCATGCGCCACCTAGCATTGCTTTCTTACTCCTAATTAACCTACAAAGCAAATAAACATAGATTAGCATGTTGGCTTAAGTCAAGTCAACTATAGTCAACAAGTCAAACCTAGTCAAAGGTCAACAAGTCAACCATTTCATTGAAATCACATGCCAAGATTTATCCAAGCTCATCATTCACAGCTCGTACACCCTCTTACTCATGCATATTCACTCATATCATGCTTTAACATAGCAATACAACTTAACATCACATTATGCAAACGATTTAGGGATTTTAGAAATAAACTGTAGCTTGTGTAAAGCTCAGAAAATTTATTCCACTATTTTACAAATCGTAAATCTACTCCGTGGTCGGTAGTACTCACTTGCTGGGTGTCGGGATATTCTGCTAGCTTTTTCCAAGTAAGGGAAGCTAGGGTTTATGTATTTAAAGTTATTTTGCCGATTTTTGGTATGTTTGTATGGCTGTGATGCTTGAATGAGGCTGTTGGTCGAATAAAGATGTATGGTGTGCGAGTATGTTTGATTGATGTGGCACTACTCTTTTTCTACATTGCACACTTTTCGTAAAATGAAGATTCCTACTGCGTTAACCGTTGGATCGAGTTGAAATTTTAACAGCTGATCCTTAACACAAAATTCTTGACTTTGACTGGTCAGAATTTTAATCGGAGCTCTGTAGTGAGAGCAATTTTTATGGCAAGGTCACTGTAGTTTGGTTGTTGACAACACTGCACTCTTTTTGTAAAATGAAATTTACTACTTCGTTAACCGTTGGATCGAGTTGATATTTTAACAGTTGATCCTTAACACATAGTTTTCGAATTTGACCAGTCCAATCTTGAATCGGAGCTCTGTAGTGAGAGCAGTTGTTATCGCAAGATCGTTGTAGTTTAGTTGTTGACAACATTGACCTTTGTTGCTTGTTTGGTTTACAACTTTCTTTATAGTTGTTCAATTAAGTTGGTTCTTATTTCATTTGGTTCTTGATTCAATCATATTTAATTTGAATATAAATACATAAATTTTCTGAGCTTTACACAAGCTGCAGTTTATTTCTAAAATCCCTAAATCATTTGCATAATGTGATGTTAAGTTGTATTGCTATGTTAAAGCATGATATGGGTGAATATGCATGAGTAAGAGGGTGTACGAGCTGTGAATGATGAGCTTGGATAAATCTTGGCATGTGATTTCAATGAAATGGTTGACTTGCTAACCTTTGACTATGTTTGACTTATTGACTATAGTTGACTTGACTTAAGCCAACATGCTAATCTATGTTTATTTGTTTTGTAGGTTAATTAGGAGTAAGAAAGCAATGCTAGGTGGCGCATGGTGATTGGGCATCATAAATGATGTGGAGGAGAGAGTAAAGCAAAGGCATAAAGTATAAAGTAAAAGGCATGAAGCAAGTGTAGCTATGTACCTTTGGTCTCCTCTGTTTTTAGCACACTTTGGCCACTTTTTGGAGACATATGAGACACATTCTTTGTCTCCTTTTGTGCTAGAACGAAATTAGTCTTGCACACACCATAGTTTGCTCTTTTGTCTCTCATTTTTTGTAACCTTATTTTACCTAGTTTCTAGAAGCTATGGTTAGGTTTTTGTAGAGACATCCTTAGGTATCTTTTATTTGCTTAGAGGCCCTTAAACTCTTCTATATAAGAAGTGCTCCTAGACATGTAAAATGGTTGAATATTTTGAAGTAAAAACACTCATGTCTCTCATCCATTTGTGAGAGTTTCCTCCCTAAGGAGGGAATACTTTTAAGCCTTATCTTGCATAGCAAGTGGCGGCATACATCCACTCATCTTCTAGATTGCCATGGCTTGTGACGTAGCCTTGTAGTGGCGTGTTTCTCACATTTTTACCATTTCTTTCCTTTCCATTTTATGTTTTCTTCTTCCTTTAATTGTTCTTGGTTATCTATGGTTTATGTGCTTTCCATTTCCTTTTCGTTTTGAATGAATCCATCATCTTCTTCTCTTGAGCTTTGTGAAAGTAACCTTCACATCTAGATAGCTTGCTATCTTAATGTCCAGCGGGGATTTCACTTAGCTTTCTTAATCAACTCACACCATATTCAATAATCTTAAAAGAAAACAACATAATCCTTCATCAGCTCCTAATATACTTAACTCACACTATACAAACCATGAGTGTTGTCCCACCCAATATTGCATAATCACTTATCATCCATCTATTCATATAAATTATGTATGTAAAGAACTATGCTTCCAAAACCTGCCTCATACCAATTAGAACCATCGTTTCTCTTATTTATTATACCATTCCCACTACAACACCAAAATTACACATTCAATCAATGTTCCCTCAACTTCTACGAGGATGATGTAGGTCTACTGTAGGGCTTCTTCTGTTGTCTGCCTTCTGTACTATTCTTCTGAAGTCGACTAACCCGATTGGGCCGCATCTCTAGCTGCTCCACATTTTTGACCTGGTCGACCAAAATGGGAAATTCCCTAACTCTCAAGGGCACGATGAAATGCCTCAATACATTCTTTAGGACGCCTTCAAACTTCCTGCAGCGCCATTCTTCCATTATTGCCTACGAGTAGAATCTAGCAAGATACGCGAACCTCTCTACATAAGCTGGCACTGATAAGTTCCCCTGTTGCAAAGTGAGGAACTCGGCCTTGCGCTCATGTTTAGCGTTATCAGGAAAGTACTTCTCCAGGAACCTCCTCCTGAAGCTGGTCCACGTCACCTCCTCCACTCGGGCCTGCATGTGTTGTTGCATCCCTATCCACCATTATTCTACCTCAATCAACAACAGGAAGATGGCAAAGGTAACCTTTTGGGCCTCTGTGCACTCAATTACCCGAAAGATCTTCTCGCACTCACGTAGCCACGCGTCCGCCTCATCTAGGGAAAGTGGATTGTATTATTATTGTTGAGAAGATTAATTATGCAGATTTTGGGACTGAACTAGAGAATAACATAGTAGTGGTATAGGCTCATATGCGCATAACCGTCTAGGTTGTGTGTTAACTTCATGTACATTAATCAAATGGTAAGTATCTAAACTTAGGATATGCTAATAAGGAGGAAGAGAAAAAAATGTGGGCTATTGGAGGAAAGATACTAGGCATTCCATAAATAAACAACGTGCGTAAGTGCTTGGAGTGTTGTAGCATTGCTGAATTGGGTTATGTTCTGGTCAAAGGTGGGGTACTATAGTTATACTTTAGTGGATTTAGAGAGATATAGGTGATCAAGTAAGTGAAAATTATATTAAGTGAGTAGTGCTAATACAAATTGTGAATGGTAAATTCTGGAGTATAGACTACGATTGGTATGCTTCACAACTCTTAAACAGAACATGACTAACGAATGGGGACTGGAACCTATCATGCAAGTTAAAAACTAGTGCAGATGGGGATAGTGGTATAGCGCCTGGCGACAACTGTCAGGTTAGTGGGCTCTGGAACACTTGCACTTGGCGGTGGGGGGTATACCCGCCAGGTGAGATCTGCAACGTGGGTCATTTTAGAGGCGCTAAGCGCCTGGTGTTGTGTGTGCCCCGCCAGGCAGTCTAGAGGCTAGTAGCGCCTAGCGGTACATGTCTCCCGCTAGGCGATTTGGCTGTAAGTCCTAGTTGTTGGGATATGCAAGCGTGATCTACAAGGCTTTTGGTGATGCTTCAAAGATGAGATTGCTAGGTTCCTTGAGTTGAGCTCGGAATGTATCCCTTGAGTTGAGCTCAGGATAGGGGTTAAGCACGTAGCATTCCTCGAGTTGAGCTCAAAATGGCATCCCTCGAGTTGAGCTCGAGATGGTGGATGAACACGAGGAACCCTTGAGTTGAGCTCGGGTTGGCGAGTGTTGCTGGTGTGAGTGTGCTGGTTGTGGCCAGTATAGATGGGTCCAGATGGATTGCCCTCCTTAGGAGATAACTGACGAGTTTGATAGTCTTGGGACGATGCGAACTATGTTCGTATTTGGGAACTCCACCTGACGTTACGGTGTATGATCTGTAACAATGATTTACCGCACGTGTTCTATCGGTTGTTGCCGATAGGTATGGCAGCAAGTCACCTTGGGGTAATCACTAAAAGAGGTAGAACACAAATGATCTGGTTATGGCCAGGTGATACAAAATAGAAGGAGAAACTTTATTTGGGTGGTTGTATGAAATATATAGATGAATAGTTATATGTATATCAATGTAATTTTATGTTGATTTTATTAAGCTCACCCTATCTGGTTTTGTTTAGCGACGATCGTGTGCGCGGTACACGTGAGCAGATGATGTTGATGCACGTGGTGCTAATGATTCTTAGACACGGATCGGGGGATAGCATGGGAGTCCTTTTATTATTTATATTTTGGAAATAAAATGTAAACTCTCATGAGATGTTTTGCCATTATTTTAGTTTTATAAACTATGGATTTGGAATTATATTTGGCATTAATGAAATTTTAAATTTCCCACGTTTTTGGGAAACGAGGTTTATTATTAAATTTGACTTGTTATTAATTTTATTTTTATTTTTACTGTAAATCCGTAATATCCTGACAAGATGTCACATTTGGTATTAGAGCAAAGGTTTTCAACATGATTTTTGGGGTCTATGGGGAGTGAGCTCGTCGTGTTACGCTAGCGTGACAATTTGATTGTGTTTTGTATTGTTTTTTATTATGGAGTTGTAACTCGAGCTGTGTAATTGGACCAGCTGTAAGATGTGGCGTGCTCAGGCCATGGCTAATAGGAGGAGGAGAAACACTGTTGGAGCTGATAATATCGCTCAGGCCATCCATCACATGGTGGACGCGATGCAACCTATTGCAGCTCAACCTAAAGCCGTGGTGACACCTGTTCGCCCTGTAATGATGGAGGACTTTATGAGGCATAAGCCCACAAAATCTTTGGTAAATCCATCCTTGATGAAGTAGAGGCATGACTGATATGGACACGGGCAAAGGATATCACTTGGACTTCTTTCAGGACCAGATTCCTGGAGGAGTACTTTTCGAACACTGCAAAACACGAGAGGGAAGCTGAATTACTCACGTTCCAGTAAGGGAACCTGACAGTGTAGGCATACACCAATAGGTTTGAATATCTGGTGAGGTTTTATTCGCCTATGGTCATGGAGGAGTGGAGGTGCATGAAATATGAGGGCGAGCTGAAACATGAGCTACGCCGATTCATAGTACCACTCTGCATCAGGGAGTTTCCAGTCTTGGTGGAGCAGGCCAAGGCGGTTGAGCAGCTAGAGAGGGGCCCAACAGTGGAGCTCGACCATAGAAGACCACTACAGACACTCGTCAACAGAGGAAGCCATATACCAGACCACCATCTTCTTCCAAGAAACTACAGTGTTTTAACTGTGGTGGTGAGCATTTGAGGAGGGATTGCCCAAAACCCTCTAGCACCTCTGGTAGAGGTGATGAGGCCATCAGCACCGTTGTTCAGCGGAAACGTACTCCATTCGACAAAGACGGCCTCCAGCAGTCGTTTGTTCAGTGGAAACGACTAGAATTGCAGCGGAAGACTCTCAAATGGTTGGATTCGCTCTCGTTCTCACACTGAATTCACACACTCACAGTGTTTGAGGCAACCCGACGAGATGAACTCTCATCTAAGGTTAGGGTTTTAGCTGATGAATGGGGAGTGATCTCAACCAATCTGTTTAACATTCATCTAAGCTACCATACATGAGGTTGGCCTGCCTTTATATAGGTGGAAAGGTAGCCGAGAAACAAAGACAAAGAGGAAGCCAACTAAAGAATTCCTAACGGCAAAATAAAAGGAGAAATCTGATAAGCATTCCTATCTAATGGTGGAAGGATCGCATGAAGGATGAAAGGACAAAACCCTAAAGGGGCGCAACCCTCTCAAGAACCCTAGCGGCTGTTGATGTAGAAACCTAGTTGCGGCGTGGGTGTATTTTAGGCGAAAGGAATGGATGTAGAATGTTATTGGGTTGCATGGGTGAAAGGAAATTGGATACGTGAAGGCTAGAAGAAAGTTGGGCGAGCAAGAACCCTAGACGCACCTATCTTCAATATGGATGCACATTGGAGAATTGGCTAGAAGCGGTGGAGTGTTAGACCCGTTGATGCAGATTGGGCTTAAGCCCAATAACGGTGATTCAGGAGCAACGGCTGTTGTGATAACGGGAGGTGTGTTGCCGTGTGTTGTAAAGTGGTGGTTTACGCACAATGATTGGGCTGATGTATGATTAGTCTCGACCCAACAAATGGAGAAGGGAATGTTGACGAAGCGTGGCTGCATATCCTTAATCTGTGTGATGTGCTAGAAAAATTTAGATGACACGTGTGCTGCTTGTGTTGGGTCGCTGTAACATATGGAATGAATGGCTTCACAATGGTTCTTGGCACAACAAAGACACATACTTCTCATGCCACTTTCAGGAAAAATGTTGTTCACATTGGTGTGGTGAATTGGGCTGTAGGCCCAATATCAATAGCAACTTGGAAATAAAAGGCTGCATTTAGCAAACAAACCCAATTAGAACAAGTTTTATTTAATTAAAAATAAAAGAAATTAAGAGAAATTAAAAGGAATGGGCCTAGGCGTTGGCCCAATGCTATAAGCCTTATTGGGGTCACAATCAAGAGGTCCTAGCACTGGCAAGTGCTACGTATGCGATCAAACAGGACATTATGCCCGACATTGCCCAAAAAGAAACCAGTTGGAGGTGCGCCAGCCAAAAAAGCCAGTTGGAGATAGGCCCAGAGCATCAGGGTGTGTCTTTGCCTTGACGACTACAAAGGGGACCCAGTCAAGTAACCTCGTGTAGGCTACATGTTTACTATTTAATCATGAGGTTGTTGTGTTATATGATTCAGGAGCTACCCATTCATTCCTATCTAATGAATGTGTGAGGAGGCTCGGGCTTGTGATGCGGGAGCTGGGGTGCGAGTTAATAGTCGCGACATCAGCATCTGGCGAGGTATCCACCAGCTTTGTTTGTGTGGGATGCCCTATGGAGGTGGCGGGTCGCAGGTTCAAGGTGAATCTTATCTGCCTGCCAATGGAGGGCTTGGATGTAATTCTAGGGATGGACTGGTTATCGAGCAACCATGTTGTCATCGATTGCGAACGGTGTAGAGTAGTGTTTTTGGATGCAGCAGGTCTGGAGTTTATATCATCTAATCAGGCTGCGAAAGAGATTGAGGATGGAGCTACCCTCTTTATGATAGTGGCTCAGATAGAGAAGATGAGTACTGCAGAGCAAATTAGTATGATTCCAGTGGTAGATGAGTACACAAACGTCTTCCCTGATGAAATTCCAGAATTGCCATCGAGCAGGGATGTGGATTTCACCATTGATCTCATCCTTGGAGCCAGTCCAGTGTCCAAGGAACCTTATCGGATGGCACCAGTTGAGTTATCTGAGTTGAAGAAGCAGATTGAAGATCTGCTTGCGAAGAAATTTATACGACCGAGTGCATCACCATGGGGGGCGCCTGTATTACTGGTGAAGAAGAAAAATGGCAGCTCCAGATTGTGTGTTGACTACCGGCAACTGAATAAGTTAACGATAAAGAATAAGTACCCGTTGCCGAGGATTGATGACCTATTGGATCAGCTGAGGGGAGCCTCAATGTTCTCAAAAATAGACTTGAGGTCTGGATACCATTAGATCCTAGTCAAGCCGAAAGATGTGCAGAAGACGGCTTTCAGGTCGCGCTATGGCACTACGAGTATGTAGTGATGCCGTTTTGGGTGACTAATGCGCTGGCAATATTCATGGATTATATGAATAGAATATTTTGACCATATCTGGATCAGTTCGTGGTGGTGTTCATTGATGATATCCTGATTTACTCTAAGAGTCGGGAGGAACACATAGAGCATCTGAGAGTGGTACTAGGGATTCTCAGAGAGCATCAACTTTATGGAAAACTATCAAATGCGAGTTCTGGTTGGATGAGGTACAATTCTTGGGCCATGTGATCTCAGCCCAAGGAATAGTAGTGGATCCGGCCAAGATCGAGACAGTGGTGAAGTGGGAGAGGCCACAAACAGTTACAGAGGTGCAGAGTTTTCTGGGTTTGGGAAGATATTACCGGCGATTCGAGGAGGGTTTCTCCAAGATGGTGAGTCCACTAACACAGCTCACCAGAAAGGACAAGCCTTTCTCGTGGACAGATGAGTGCGATGCCTGCTTTGAGTATATGAAAAGAAGATTGACTACCACCCAGTGTTGGCTATCCATGATACAACGAAAATGTTTGAGGTGTACTATGATGCCTCATATCAGGGTCTGGGTTGTGTGCTGATGCAGGACAAAAGACCAGTGGCTTATGCATCTAGACAGTTGAAGGTGCATGAGAAAAATTATCCGACGCACAACTTGGAGTTAGCTGCAGCGGTGTTTGCCCTCAAGACTTGGAGGCATTACTTGTACGGTTCACAGTTCCAGGTATTCAACAATCACAAAAGTTTAAAATACTTGTTTGATCAGAAAGAGCTGAATATGAGGCATAGACGCTGGATGGAATACCTGAAGGATTACGACTTTGAGCTGTTATACCACCCTGGTAAAGCTAATGTCATAGCAGATGTCCTGAGTAGGAAGAGAGTTCATGTGCCGGCCATAATGATTAAGGAGTTGGAGCTGATAGAGCAGCTGCGAGACATGAATCCAGGACTGGATACGGGGGCAGGTCATATACGGTACAGCATGCTGAGGTTCACTAATGAGTTCCTAGATGAAGTTCGGGTGAAACAGGATAATGATCAGGAACTGCAGCAGATCATTAGTGAGTTGGGCATAGAGAAGAGGAAGGACTTCCGGATGGGCAGGGACGGTATTCTACGATTCAGAGAGAGGGTGTGTGTTCCCAGTAGTCGGGTGTTGAGGAAGATGCTCTTGGATGAAGGACATACGAGTCGTCTTAGCATACATCCAGGTATGACTAAGATGTACAATGATGAGATGCCTCGAGCCAAGGGACCTACAATAAGAGCCATGGCTAGGAGAATACAAGAAGAGTAGGCCTTAAGTGCGCATGCAAGGCCCAAGCTTCAATGAAGACAAGAAGAAGCCATCATACAAAGATTTGAAAGTTACTTTCTGGTGGATGGGCATGAAGACAGACGTGGCCGATTATGTCGCTTCTTGTTTGGTATGCCAGAAGGCGAATATTGAACATCAGAGGCTGGGTGGTATGTTGGAGCCTCTGGACATTCCTCAGTGGAAATGGGACAGCATTTCCATGGACTTCATTACACACCTGTTGAGGTCTGTGAGAGGGCATGACTTGATCTGGGTAATAGTAGACAGATTGACAAAGTGTGCTCATTTCCTATCGATTAATCAAAAGATGTCTCTGGACAAATTGGCATAGTTGTATGTTAGAGAGATTGCCAGACTACATAGGGTACCGGCGAGTATTGTGTCGAACAGAGACCCAAGGTTCACGTCGAGATTCTAGCAGTCGCTACAGAACAGCTTGGGCACTCGGCTGAGAATGAGCTCTGCCTATCATCCTCAGATAGATGGACAGTCTGAGCGGACTATACAATTGTTGGAGGATCTGCTAAGGACATGCGTTTTAGACCACTTGGGTACTTGGAGTGATGTGCTACCATTGGTGGAATTTACATATAATAACAATTATCATACAAGTATTGGAATGGCGCCACACGAGGCTTTGTATGGTAGGAGATGCATGACACCTTTGTGTTGGCAGTGTAACATCCCTAAGGAATATTACCTAAAATAAATAATAAAGGAAAATATTGAATATCAAAAGTCGCATTATTATTACTCCCAAACGCGAGAAAAATTTAAATTATGAAAACACACGCCAAAACTTATAACATAAATAATAAACGTGTTACAAGTTCCAAAATTCGTATTCATAAATGAAAACATAATAAAATACATATGAAAATCTCCTAGCTCTAATCCCAAAGCTAGCCCTCACTCCGTCGCCTGAGCGTCCTCAGCATCACCTGTATCAACATCTGCTCTCGTGTAACGAATCACACGATCATCGCCATACACAAACAACAAGGGTGAGTTGAGAAAATAAAAATCACATATATAAATCATACAAGATAAGTCATACACCCATCTTATTTAATCTATCTAGTTCTTGGCCAAGACCTTAACCCCAAGGCTTTATAGCCTTCAATCACACAAATGGTTAGCCTCGGACTCGGGAATACGATGCTCAAACGAACTTGTCCGCTCGCGATTCTGCCTCTACGAACCTCCCCGCTCATAGTCCTGCTCTACGAACCTCCCTGCTCGTAGTCCTACTCTACGGACCTACCCGCCTGTAGTCCAACACATGTGATCCACCAGCCTCGTACCTCCCCGCACGTGGCATCTTTCAAACGTGAGCACAGAACATACGAACCTACCTCTCTTGTATCCCCATGTGAGAGTAACTGGATATGAACCTCCCCGCTCATATCATCACATGTTAACCACCATCCATGAACCTACCCGCTCATGGCACAGCATCTCCCGATCCAAGCATAGTATTGTCGTGTTAAAACATCACACAAACAAACCATAGTTTGCGAGATTACCGCCTAGCGCAGCTCTAAGCGCCGCCTGGCGAAATAGGTTCAGACCGCCTGGCGGTTCACGTCACGCCGCCAGGCACCAGTTCTTCAAATAGAAAGCTCACTACTTCACGTCCGCCTGGCGGATCCCACCTTACCGCCATGCGCTAATCTCTACAGACCCCCTTCCTAGGCCTTCTACCGATTGGCGCACCCGTTCTAGCCGCCAGACGCTGTGACAGTACCATACCAGTTACTGATTTAACATTTCTTTCAGATTATCCCACACTTCCCTAACCTCTCCAAGGTAGCAAAGCAATCTTGATTAACCCTAATCTCATTCTGGATTCCTAGGCAGCCTCTTAATTGATCGCAGTACCTATAACTCCCATTCCAAATTCCCTATCAACACCTATGATTCACCAATTTCTTCCGTCATTATACCATAAATCATCCTATTTCCTAATGAAACCACACAGTAGATTTCCTCATAGCACGTTCTTTGCTCTAATTGCATTATCACAGTACCACACTTCCTATTCATTTAATTTACAATTCATTTTACACAAATCATAGATAATACCTTGAATCTTAACCCAAACTATCTCTTATCCTAGTGATGCAACCCCAATAAGTATGTTTTATCAAACCTGAGACTTGACATTAGAACTCTTATTCTTACTACCTTGAATTAACCTTCTTACAACCTTACCATATCATGCTCATTCCTTCACACTTATTCCAATTTACATAATTCCATAGTAGAGATTATGTTGTCCCTTTCAGTTTTATCAATCATTGTCTAAAACCATGACTCATCCAAGTTCTACTCCCTTCCATTCTTTTCTCCCTCTTTTAAACACGCAAAATTTGTACATGCATCCAAACGTCGCCTGGCGACAAGCAGCGCGCCGTCAGGCGGTACACCATTACCTAGTAGAATCGCAGGCTTCTCCATTCCTATGACAAACTCAGTCCATTTTCCAGTATCCATTCCTACCAATTTCAGTCACCAAGACGCAACAACACCAGTATAACGGGCTAACTTTCTACTCTGAATTTGTTTCACAAAAGTATCTCTATTTTCACCCTCATGAGTAATCCCAAACCAATTCATACACTAGCATCTCTCAAACCTTGCCATACCCCAATTTGTAATCGATTTCGGACCAGCAAAGTATTCAATAAAAACCACTCACATCAATTACAGAAACCATATGCGCACTTGTACGAATAGCATCAAAACATCAAAAAGAACGTGAACAGTGTCGCGCCTCCTGGCAAGAATTCATCGCTGTCAGGCGGTTCAAGCCAAAACAAGAATAGCGATCATCTCTAATGTGCCGCTTGGCGGTAGGGATTGAGCCGCCAGGCAGTTTTTGGGAAAAACCCAGAAACTTCGATAAAATAGTGCGAAAACTGATGGAAAACATGCAATTTTGATCACGCAGGCACAATATAAGTAATACGACTAAAAACCACACATAACAACTCCCCTTACCTGGAATCCTTGCTCTCAATTGGAATAGGTGTGTGTGCCTCGAACCAAAACCTTCTTGTCTCTTGTTTGCACCCGTAAAAGCTATTTTCCCCCTCCAACTCCTCTCTGCAGTACGCCAAACACCAAACCTTCTCTACCCAACGTTCACACTCTAATTCTAATACCTCTCCTCTTGCTAATTCTCTCTATTTCCCGAGTTAATACCTCTCTAATTACCCTTTTCTCCACCAAACAAAAATTAATAAAAGAAAGGGTTAATGGTTAATTAAGTCTCCTAATATAATGTTTCCAGCCCTCTGAATTACCTCTCTATTGGCTGCTAGAGTTCCTAAACCCTTTCATATTCATGCCAATGAAAAATTTCGCAAAAAGAAAATTGGTTAGTTCTCAACAAGGTTTGAACTCACAACCCTTCAATCACAAAGCAAGTACACAACCAATTCAACCAATTTATAATTTTGTTAATTCTTTCAATTCTAAGGTTATGTGATCATATCATGCATTCAAATATATAACATAAAATTCATAAATTAAATAACATACAAATGGCACACATAGGACTCGAACCCAAGTCCTCGCACATAACCAAAGTACTCTCAACCACTTGAGCTAGTACTTTTCCACATCATACCTATTCGCATTAAATACCTTAAATGCTTCTATTACCCGCAATTATTAAATAATTATTTAATTAACTATGTAATTTTCTCGGGTCTTACAGGCAGCAGGATGGAGAGCCAGTGGTTCTTGGGCTAGAGTTCTTGCAGCAGACTACTGAGAAGGTGAGAGTGATAAAGGATCGGATGCGTGCAACTCAGAATAGGCAGAAATCCTATGCAGATAAGAGGAGGAGGCCACTCTAGTTTGAGGCAGGTGATCACGTATTGGGAGAGCACTAAAATCGAGGAAGTTGACTCCTCGATTCATCAGGCCCTATCAGATCACCTAGCGAATTGGTCCAACAGCATATGAGATTGCTTTGCAGCATATCAGATAACTTCTACCTTTATGATGTTGCGCAAATTGTATATATTCTTCTACTCATTTCTCATACTCAACACTAATGTGTGGTGAGTAAATCTAGTCTCAATCATTAGCCTTTAGGTTACATGAAATGAAAGTGATTATCAACCATAATCCAATATGCACCCGAAGATAAATACAAAACACAGTTGACAAATATTCATGAATATTGAGATATGTATATTAAAATAGACATATGCACTAATAAACTATTTAAAAATTATTAATCTTCTTAAATTGTCCAACTAGACAATTCAAGATTGAATACATTTAAATTATTTATACAGTCTCCTTTTAGAAAAATACATCTTATTTCAATAAAAAAAACTTGGAGATAGTAAATAATTTTCGTACTCGATCTCAAATGGGAAACTAAGTCCAACTCCATGCAACAACGATCCCAGATCAAACAAAATAAATAAATTTATTTATGCATATATAATTAAATAAACATACAACAACATACATTTATTTTAGCATGTAATTATATCAATTTTTGTAACATACAACAAAAACAATATACTCAAAAGTTATAGGTTTGGAGTAAATTAAGAACTTGGGGGCGAGAAACGTGAGTAACAATGGAGGAGAATACAATCGTACCCACAGTCCTACTACAAAGGGCAATAGTACCTGAACACAGAGGTATCACAAATGCAACTATCAATCATAAGATCTAGACTAACTTACGAATTTTGGAAAAGCAAGCAATATTGATAATTTTGAATATACTATAATTTTTCATAATTTGAAAAGGCAAACAAAGTATATTGGAAAGTTTAACATCATCAATCCCATCTTTAAAAGCAAACAATTTTCCATCATCAACAATCTCATCTTTACAAGCTTCGAAAAATTTACAAACTTAATGCCTTGGTTGATTTGAGACTAAGGCATAAACCCTTACAGGCCTCAATTCATAGCAAAACTGAGGCATATTCTCGTGCAAAATAATAAAAAATAGTGCCACGTGGAAAATGTCTGCCACTCATAATCCTCGGATGACATTTGACCACAACATAAGGCTTTTCATGCCTTAGTTTAGTGAGACCAAAGGCATAAAACTATGCCATCTGTAAGAGCCGTAGAATTTAATTAATTAAATAAATAATTAATTAAAATGCGGGTGGGAAGAGCATTTATGACATTAAATTCTGATTGGTATGATGTGGAAAAGTACTAGCTCAAGTGGTTGAGAGTACTTAATTGTGTGAAAGGACTTAGGTTCGAGTCCTATGTATGCCAATTTTATGTTATTATTTGTTATTATTTTTAAATATATGTTAGTCATGTTGTGGAATAACATGATATTTGAGTTGTATTAGTTTGCATGAAATATGAATTTGACATGATGGTTTGGCATTGATTTGGAATTTGCATGGTTGAGGGTTCAAGTCTTGGAGAACTCAAGTTAACCTTTATTTTTGCCATTTAGGGTTTTTGGATAGAATTGGAAGGGTTAAAGGAAATCCTTGGGCAGCCAATGAGGGGCTGGAAAGCCATCCAAAAATACTAATTCAATGAGCATTAATTGGAAATAATGATAATTTTTCGTTTTGGCTATTAATCTTAATTAAGAACCAAATTAAAGTGACCAATTAAGGGGAGAGAAAGGTTTTTGGTTGGGCTGTCATTTGAGGTTTTCGTATAGTAGAGTATTCTGAGAGAAAACACTGCATTAGTGAGTGAGACAACTAGCTAAGAGGAAGAGAAGGGCAAAGACAAAGTTATTGTGGTGCTAAGGAAGAAAGAATCAAAGCTTTAGTCAAGTTGAAGCAAGGATTCCAGGTTAGGGGAGCTAGAACTCGCTATTTATGTGTGTTATGTTTAATTATATTATGAATGGCCTGTACATGTATCATCACTTGACTGTCATGTTGAATTCTGGGTTTCTGGAAATTTTCCGCCTGACGGCTTATGCTATTTTTGTGGTGTTTTTAGGTTCCAGAGATGGAACCGCCTGGCGGCACTACTCTACCCACCAGGCGACGCTTGGAAATTATCCCAGTTTCTGGGTTTGGGTTGAACTGCCTGGCGGTGACGATCAACCGCCAAGCGACGCGAACCTTGTCTCCCACGTTTTAGTGTTTCATGGATTCTGGGTAAATTCTGATTGGAGGGAAAGCTAGGCTCATGGATTAAAAAGGGATTGGGAGTCAAACGACAATTAATTTCATAACATAAGAAGTGTAATTGAATGGATTAATGAATGTAGGTTTTTAGGGCTGGAAAATAAATTGACTTGTTGTAGTAAGGAATAGGTTGGATTAACGATTCAGGAGAATGGCAATGCAGGTAAGAGGATTGTGTGTTTTTAGTACGAAGTTAATGCTAGGAAAATGAATGATCCTAGAATTTGGGTGATTGATGCATGAATAGTCTAGGGAAAGTGGATTATATTATTAATGTTGAGAAGATTGATTATGCAGATTTTTGGACTGAAGTAGAGAATAACACAGTAGTGGTATGGGCTCAAATACGCATATCCGTCTAGGTTGTGTGCTAACTTCATGTACATTAATCAAATGGTAAGTATCTAAACTTAGGATATGCTAATAAGGAGGAAGAGAAAATAATGTGGGCTATTGGAGGAAAGATACTAGGGATTCCATAAATAAATAAAGTGAGTAAGTGCTTGGAGTGTTGTAGCATTACTGAATTGGGTTATATTTTGGTCAAAGGTGGGGTACTATAGTTATACTCTAGTGGATTTAGAGAGATATGGGTGATCAAGTAAGTGAAAATTATATTGAGTGAGTAGTGCTAATACAGATTGTGAATGGTAAATTCTGGAGTATAGACGACGATTGGTATACTTCACAACTCTTAGACAAAACATGACTAACGAATAAGGATTGGAACCTATCATGCAAGTTAAAAACCAGTGCAGATGGGGATACTGGTATAGCGCCTGGCAGCGGAGTCGAGACTACTAGGCAATAGCGAGAAAACAGGGATGCTTGTAATGCAGGGCGTTGGGTGGCGAGGAGTGTTCGGCCAAGCGACAACTGTCAGGTCAGTGGGCTCTGGAACACTTGTGCTTGGCGGTGGGGGTATACCCACTAGGCGAGATCTGCAACGTGGGTCATTTTAGAGGCGCTAAGCGCCTAGCAGTACGTGTCCCCCACTAGGCGGTTTGGAGGCTGGTGGCGCCTAGGGGTACGTGTCCCCCGCTAGGCTATTTGGCTGCTATAAGTTCTAGTTGTTGGGATCTGCAAGCGTGATCTACAAGGCTTTTGGTGATGCTTCAAAGGTTTCCCGCACGTGCTCTATCGGTTGTGACCGATAGGTATGGCAGCAAGTCACCTTGGGGTAATCACTAAAAGAGGTAGAACACAAATGATCTGGTTGTGGCCAGGTGATACAGAATAGAATGAGAAACTTTATTTGGGTGGTTGCATGAAATATATAGATGAATACTTATATGTATATTAATGTAATTGTATGTTGATTTTATTAAGTGCACCCTATTTGCTTATGTTTCGCGACGATCGTGTGCGCAGTACACGTGAGCAGAGGATGTTGATGCAGGTGGTGCTAATGATGCTTAGACACGGAGCGGGGGATAACATGGGAGTCCTTTTATTATTTATATTTTGGAAATAAATTGCAAACTCTCATGAGACGTTTTTCCATTATTTCAGTTTTATAAACTATGGATTTGGAATTATATTTGGCATTAATGAAATTTTAAATTTCCCGCGTTTTTGGGAAATGAGGTTTATTATTAAATGTCTCTGAACTACAGATCTACACATTTTTCTTGTGAAGAATAGTAGTACCGCAGTCAACGATTATGACTTCGATAAAGAACATTGTTCCCACCTCATCTACCATTGGCAAGGAATGTTATTTCACATGTGCAAAGTCGTAGTCCTCGACGAATTGAGGAAGTTATGATCGCGAGGGGGTGTTGAAAGGTTTAGAGTACCTTCACCTTCATGGCTATATCCACCGCGACGCCAAGGTTGGCAACATTCCACTTACATATTTGTATCTGGTGATGAAATGCCTTGTTGGGTGGCACCAAAGGTGATTGGGCAACTCCACGACCATATCTTCAAAGCTGACGTATTATTGTCTTGGAACTTCCTCATGGTTTCCACAATGAAGATGATTCTAGCTACTTGGTAAAAGAAAAATGACCTTGCAATGATCATATTCAAAGACTCTTGACGAGTTATTTGCTTTAAGTGATGAAATTGTGGTCCTAAAGATAAAAGAAGAAGTTAGTGCCAAGTTAGACCTGGCCTTTGATTGAGTTGAGTCGTCAAGGTTGAAGGTTGTATCAGATTGGTCTGGGCTAAAGGTCGTCATAAAATGGCTCAGGCCAAAGGTCATGTCAGGTTGGCTAAATCAGAAGTCCTAATATGTTGACTCGATTTAAGGGTCAAGCCGAGTTAGCCTAGGCTGAAGGAACAAAGTTAGTATGGAATGAAGGTCGAGAAGAGATAACCTAGGTCAAAGGTCATGTTAACTTAGTGAACTTAAGGTCAAGTCGAGTCGGCCTAGACCAAAGGTATAGATAAGTGAACTTAGTCTAAAGGTCGAGATACGTGGACCTTTGGCAAAGGTCGAGATAGGTCTTCCAAGGGCGAAGGTTGTGCCGAATTGACTGGTTGATGGTTGAGATAAGTCAAAATTTCTCAGGCTGAAGGTCAAGTTGAGTTAGCCAAGGCCAAAGGTCGAGCAGTGTTGGTCTAGATTGAAGGTGGAATAGTTTAAACTTGAGCAAAAAGGTCAGGTCGAGTCATCATAGGCCGAGGGTTCTGCTAAGTTAGCCCATGCTTGGGAGGCAAGTCAGCTTGGACCGAAGGTCAACACAACTTGACTTAGCAAAAGGTCAACAAAAGTGGGCTCAAGCTAAAGGTTGAGATCAGTTGGCTTGAACCGAAGGTCAAATGGAGTTAACTCGGGCCAAAGGTCAAGACTAGCCGATTTGGCCGAATTTTGTATCATGATGGCTTGTGTCGAAGGTCAGCTCAGTTAGCTTAACCAAAAGGGTAGAAGCAAATTATCTCAATCTCAACCTCTTAATAATATTTCATTTTTTATGCCATGTTCCCCAACGACAGGATATTTGAGCATTCATTGTTTCATATGCAAAATTGAAGTGGTTTTAGCCCTTCATCTTCTATTTCAACAATTTATAAACCATTTTTTGTGTTTTAAGTTAATCAGTTCTTTATATGGTTTATCCGTGTTCTTGTTGCAACTACTTTGAATTAATTTGTGCATCGTATATATTTATTCATGAACATCTTTGCAACTACTATTTTGTCTTCAACTTTCGAGCTACAAGTATAATTGTTTTTTGTGGAATAATTAGGATAAAAATTTATTTTCTCTTGAATTCGTTTGATCAATTGGTTTGAGTTTCTAAATCTATAATTTTAAGCTTTCATGACAACATGAAAATGTTTAAGTTTGGGGTATTTTGATGATTATCATTATCATGTTTTTATTTTTGTTTATTTTTATCTTTTGTTGTTAAATTATTATAACGTTTTTGGGATATTTTAGCTTTTATTTAATAAATTTGGAAAAGATAAATATTTAATTTATATTTTGCAAAATAAGGAAAAATCTAAGAGATTTAAGAAGATTATCAACAAAATTAGTTATCCACCAAGTCTTTTACTGATGCGTCATTATTTTCCCTTATTCCATTGCCCTTTTGTTCCCTTCTTGATGTTTGTTTCGTACGTAATTGTCTTTTGTTACTGCATTTTCTTCAATTGGGCTTCATTGGGCCATTTTACCGAATAATTTGGCATCAATTGGTCTAATCTTTATTTTTAATTATTTTTAGGTATTTTGTGGAGCAAACTTTGGAGCTTGGAGACTAATTTTAAGATGAGAAGAGAGTTGCCACATCATTGCCACATCACTAGGCCAATATTTTCAGCCCATAGTAGAAGTTTTGTAATTCTATTGACAAGAATGGCAATTTTGTAATTTTGCACCCCCTGAGTGGCATTTTTGTAAATATATGTGGAAAATTGAGGGGAACACGTTTTAGAGGGTTTTGTGAGGGTTTTTTAGACTCTCTCTTCTTTCCCAATCTTAAATTAGTTTTTGGAGAGCACTCATTGTTAGGGTTTATGCATTTTCTTGATTCTTCCACAAATTGGAGCTAATAGTAACGTTTTTTGCATATTCTCTCTTTTAATTTGCGTTTGCCGTCTTTTTTTTCTCTTAATGATGTGTTTCAGTTCGGGTTTGATTGTTGATTTGAATTCCATGGGCAACTAACTTTTGTATGCATTGATTCCTTGTAGAGAAAGAAATGAAACCTTGACATTAGTGTTTTGTTCGGTTGGATTTTGTTATTTCTTCGTTTTGGATTTGTGTTTGTGTTTTAATTGAAGAACCCAATCTATTTGTGCTTAATTTCGAAATGGGTAATTCGTTTTCGTTGATTGTGTTCATGCTTAATGAGTTATGATAGATTCATGAACGTGTTCACTACTTAATTGCATATTGAAGTCGTGGTTAACCATTGCTTAGTTGGTTAATAGTGAGTTTCATAAGGGATAACAGAACCAATTTAATTTGTAATCTGTGATGGGTGAAATTTCATTCAAAGCAAGGAATCAATGTCATTTCTGACACTATTTAATCAAATTTGCATTTACGTTTTATTGTTGTGTTGAATCTCTAAAACTCTACAACCCCCCCTCACCTTTGTTTTGTGTGTTGAATTGCATCTAACAAACTTTGAATGAAAGGTTTGTCACTAAGAGATGACCTTGGTTTAACTATTGATTATTACATTTAAATGTTCTATTTGGTTGGGTATGACCTCGATCAGTTACTTAAATTACAAATCATCAAAGAAATTGAGTATTAAAAGATTAAAAATATGTATAAAGAATATATTTCAGTACAAGATTAACTACAAAGTTGTAGGATATCAGTCCAATTCGAGCCACTGTTATCTGGAAAACGGTAAGCGCAATGGTTGCACGTAGCAAGTAATAAATATATCATTCTCTCCACAGGCACTTGTGCAACACATGATAAATCTCACAATTCATAACTCAAATAGACAACAAAGCTCACAAAAACACAAATAAACTCTTGTTGGTATTTTATAGAACAGTTGGTGTGCAACAGAAATTTAACATAGATTATATACAATTGTTAAGACTAGATTTCATTCACTTTATTCTCATGCATTCACAAACATCTCAATTCCAATTTGTTGTCAAAATCAACTCACAAGAATACTCAAATTCTATTCCTAATGACTTTGAGTCTATGATAACTCATCAAGCTCCAATTCCTTAAATCCTCAACAAGTGAAATCATGCATTAAGTTCAAGAGTCTAAATATTACTAATGAATCATGTTTTATCCCTAGATACAAGCTCCATTAGGCGTTCACTAGCCCAATAAGTTAAGTTGCCCAACAAGCTTAGTTGTGGGAAATTTATAAATTAAGGGCTTTACATAGGTTAAAACACACTCTCAGGGAGATAAAAACTTAACCAAAAATCACTTGACAGCAAAAATCTATCTTAAAGCCTGACAACATTTAATTTCATCATTATTATAGGATTAACTAAGTTTGTCATTCATGAGGGTTGGATGTAATGTATTCTTAACTCTTTATAAATTACATTATTCAATATAATTCTTTTCCACCACTCTTGTGTTCTATTCTTGTTTCATAGCATTATTATTGATTGCATATGTGGGACTACCTACTGAATTAAAGATACTTTGGGAAACCTAAACCGGATAGAATAACTAATGGATTTCACATGCTAGACATAGATGTGAAAATAGCATGATTATTGATGAGTCATTACTTTTTTCGATTCCACTAGCCTTTGTGTACCCATTTGATAGTTGTTTAGTGCTTAATTGTTTATCTTTAGTATGTTTTCATCTGTTGGGACTTATTGGGCCACTGTTCCAAATTTGGGTTAATTTCACATTATTTGTCCTAATTTTCGCTTTAATTTTTTTAGGTATTTGGGTGAAGCAATTTTGGAGCTTGCATATTTATCTTAAGGTCAAGAGAGAGTTGCCACATGATTTCAACGTCATTGCCACGTATGCACCATGTCAGTCAACCTATCCACGTCATTGGGCCAACATTTTCAGCAAATAGTGGCATTTTTGTAATTTTAAGTGGCAGAATGGCATTTTTGTAATTTTGAGTGGCAAATTTTATATAACCACGTATAGGAGCCGGATTTTAAGTTTTTCCAGCCATTTCTTCTCAAACCTCCATTTTTGCATTTTGAAAGCTTTGGTGGGTGATCATGGAGGTGCTTCTTTCGTTTTTCACGTTTTAGCACTTATTTTTTACCGTTTTAATGCACATTTGATAGCACCCAATGTGGGTTTTACGTTTTGAACTCATTTGCTAGGTTGGACATCTCATTTTATGAATTGTATTGACTTGGAACAACACCCATATATGGTGTTTTCGGTTTTTACATCACAACTGTGATTTTCATTCCATTGAAGCTTTAGAATTCTCTTTTTCTTTTGAATTTGCGTTTGAATAATAGCCAAGCTAGGGTTTGATGTTCTGTTTTTGTGAATCACATTTTCAAGGGCTTGCATGCCTAATTTCCATGTCTAGCTAAGCTTTGTATTGATTCCTTGAAGAAATTGAAATGAAACCTTGATATTGTTGGTCGTGTGTGGATTTTGTTTGGATTTGACTCTCTTTTAGGTTGTGTTTTCGTGATAAAATATGTTTTTGATGCATGCTTAATCTCAAATTCGTGTTTTGTGCACATTAATGGCTCGTATTCATGCTTAATGTTTATGGGTTCTATCACAGTTTACTTAAATTTATGGGTGTTACCTGCCTGAAATTTGTTGTACTTAATGACATAATGAATCCATGGTAATTTTCGCTTAGTTTATTAACTCAGGGTTCATGAGAGCAAAACTAAATAGAACAAGTAATTTGGTAATCTGTGATTGGTAGATTTTCAGTGGAATCAAGGATCAATACATTTTGAATTCTGTTCAATTAAGGAAGAAGACAATCGTGAAAATGCACACTAACAGAAGAGAAAGGAAGAAAGAATAGTTGTCTAACATTAACCTAACGGCGAGAAAGCATGGGCAACTTAAACAGAACCCTAACGGGGCCAGGTGTGGACGGCTGGAACAAACCCTAGCAGAGGGTTGAGTTTCGTAAGGAAGAGAAGGCAGCCCTAGCTGCGCTGCAAAGAAATTAAATGTGTGGGCTGGCTGATCTACATACTAATAAAGTGAAGTGCATGAATTGGGCTTGATGGCAGCGACCTCAATAAAAGATGGAACAAGATTTAATTGGCTTGGCTGGCAGAAATATTCTAAAGCCCAACACACATGATGAGATGACACGCGCATGCAAAAGTGAACACTAGTTTCACTTAGTGATGCCACATGGGCTGCTTCACGTGGATGAAATTGGGTTGCTACTTGCAGGCCCAATTGACTTGTTGTTTGTAGAATGATGTTGAAATGAGTGGTGTGATGAAGGTGTTTTCCTTGAATAGCAGCATGGAAAATGGCTTGGAAAATGGGTTGCATTTGATAAAAGCCCAATTAGAACTAAATAGGCCTAGCCAATGTCCCAAGCTATAAGCATTAGGGTGAATTCATTAGAAGCCTCTATCATATATTTTCTTAAATCAAATCAATTATTTATCTTGCATCAATTCTATTGCTTTCTTAGCTTTATTGCTTATTTCTCATTCATCAATATGTTTCCTTGTTTAAAATTGCTTCGCATTCATTAGTAAATAAAAAAATTCTTAAACCACATTAGTCTTTTGGGAAACGATACTTCGACTTCCATTTTACTACTTATGTGATTTTGTACACTTGTCATCCCAATAACACTAAACACAAGATTAAATTACTTTGACCCAATGTAATGGTCATATATTTTCAAACGACCATTTCTAAGAACAACAATGGATTACTTTGATCTAATAGTATGATTGTTTATTTTCAAGAAATTTGGTGAAAATACAACCTCTTATTACTTTGACCTTATGATGGTCTTTTATTTTAAATTGACTTGTTCTAAGCACAACATCAAATTACTTTGAGCTTTTATGATGGTCATTCATTAGATCAGGGTGAGAATGTTGGCACAAATAGCCTAGACGATTTTGTGCTTGAAGATTTGATGAAGTTTTGATGAAGGTACTTGAAGTCATTGCCTTGGAACATGTTGGAACCGTGCTCTTTATCTGTATTAATCATGGGGAAAACAAGCTTGAATATTGTAATTCATATTGTAGACCATTTTGCATTAATTAGATGTATAAGGTCTTTGTTGTGTCTTTTTATCTGTTGAAATGTTTTTCAATAGGTTAAATGATGTCTTTTAATATGTTGAATGGAATTTTCACAAATTAAAAGGTTAGCTGCAGTAATCTTAATTGGGACTTATTCAATCAATTTATTTATTTTGTAATCGACTGATTTCAATTAACCTAAGTGAATCAACCGATTGATTTGAAAATCAATTTGATGAATTTCATAACAGTTTGACTATTGAAATCGTATTTTTCAGAAGAAAGGTGTGAAAACCTTATTTTTAGCACAAATATTTCTGGAAACTGTGGAATTCTCACTATTTTGTGATCATATGGAGTGTAGTTGGTGAAGATTGATCTTAGATCATTCTTGGAGCATTTTCTAGGTCTGCAAGAGGTGTCTTGTTGTGCTGGTTTTGATTCTTGTGTGATTCAAGAGTCATTGCGGGATGTTCTTGCATATTTTAAAAGTGTAAAGGTGTAAACTTTGTAAATCTTTTCAAATAGTGCAAAGTCAAGCTTTGGTTGCCTTGACTAACTAGATGTAGCTTAGGTTTGAATGAACCAGTATAAAAGTCTTGTGCATTACTCTTTTCTCTAACCCTTCTCTCTTGCATTACACTTTAAACTTTAAAGAATTGTAATATAAACCATCTTTTTAACATTCTTGTGTGATCTGGTGTTAACAAAATGATGAGTGCGTATTTTTGCCCTCATTTAGTGTTTAATTCTGGGTACTTAATTAAATTTATGTGCTTAAAGAGTGATTTAATTGATAATTCTAATAATTAGGCTATTTGAGCTTGTATGATAAAAATGTATTAAAAAGTGATTTTTAGTTGCATAAACTATTCTTGGATATTTTAACGTTTGTTGATACAGCTAAAGAGAAGATTAAGCTCGCTCAAGGTGGGAAAATAAATTGATTGAAATTACAAACCACTTTTAAATAAGGCTGAAATTAACAAGTTATGAAAAAATCACTTCTGCACCCCTAGTTTTTACTTATACACTCCCTTATTTCTAAATGGGTCTCACCAAAAACCTATTATGCACCCCAGTTTTCACTAAGTAGCACCCATCCTACCACTTAAACCCAACTCACTCAGATCAGGCCATGTGGCAATCCCCAACTTTTAAATCTGTCCAATTAAAACATTCCACGTGGCATTAATCCATGCACATGCATGTGAACCAATTAAGTAGTGCCACGTCATCATCATCTTCTTCCCTCAAACCCTAGCAGCCAACACTCACAACCACCATGGCAGCTACTGCTCCGCCACCGTCCCTACACTACGCCGTCAACGCCTTCACTGCACCAGAAGCGGCACGGCCACCACGTTCATCAATGGCAGCGCCTGCACCGTGAACGACGCACCAACTGCAGCAACTCGCACCTGCAACCAGTCCCGGCCACCATTGCGGAACGTTGCCACCATTGACGTAGAACCATCGTTCGTTGTCCTCACCACGCGCACCTGCACTGCGAATCCTTCGCGCACTCACGCCAGCAGCCATGGAAACCACCTTCTCCATCGCGCAAATGCAGCAGCCACCGTGAGCCAGAATAGCAGCGGAAACGCGGGCAACATCCAGCCTCCCTGCACCTGTTTGATCTGCAGCAAACACCATCTTCAGTCACGAAAAAACGCAACGCCTCCACCACTACGAACCAACCAGAACCTCAACCGTGACGGACCATGAACCTGCGCGTGTGACAAACCAGAGCAGTTGTTCGAACAGCCATGGAAAGTGGCCGCTGCAACGCGCCTTCAAGCATCCACCACCGTGCCTTCGCCGAAGAAGAAAAGGCAGCCGCCATTGCGGCAGCTCAAGCTTCCGTTGCATCTTCAGAAACCCTAATTTGGGAGAGAGAAGGAGCTGCCACGTGTCATTCTCCCAATGGAAACTAAATGGTCAAAGTTGGTCAAATCTGGTCAAAGTTGGTCAAACAGTCAACTCTGGTCAAAGTTGGTCAAATCTGGTCAAATATTCAAATCTAGTCAAAGACTGGTCAAATGAGAGGGCTTTAACTGCAAATATTGATATTTTTGGCCGTCTCTACAAATTTGGACTACATGATTAAAAAGGGCTTATTGGGAAAATTAATGCAAATATTATTTGTCAATAATTTATTAGATTTCTTTAAATAATTAATTTATTTAATTATATCATAAATTATTAACCAAACTATATTTGTCAATTAGTCTATATCTCTCCAAATATCTTTGAATATTTATTTTTATCTTTATTTTAAAAGATATTTGAGAGGTTTTAGCAACAGAAAAGCCCAGTCCAATTCCTATATAAAGAGACCAAGAGAGAAACAGAAGGGGGAGAAGCTGGGGACTTCGGAGTTTTGGAACCCTTAGGGGGGCCTAATTTCGTTTCCGTTCTCGCTCATTTTCTTTCCATTCTTCTTTTGTATTCCATGGATTGCTAAACTTCTTGGGTTGATTCCATTGTAATTTCATTATGGATTCTGAGGTTAGAATGAAATAATTTCTTTGTTCTTTTTATTATTGTTGAGGTTTTCATTC
>Ga0214545_1002631_pt1 | contig 34569 bp, 10 predicted proteins | sample CNSS4metaG_FD_160064 | JGI IMG/M metagenome (GOLD analysis project Ga0214545, IMG submission 160064) | Root nodule microbial communities from cowpea collected in UCLA plant growth center, Los Angeles, California, USA - CNSS4 | ecosystem: Host-associated > Plants > Roots > Nodule | place: USA...
TAACGTAGAATCCTCCAATCAAAATATGATATGGAGGAAACATGTGTTATAACCCACTCAGACTATTCAGTCTAGAGGTTTCTTTTGCTTTATGCAGAATATTTCACAGGGGAAGTCTTCAAAGGTGTAATGATTTACTGGACGCACAATACTTTGCTGTTTACTGATCAGGAAGCACTCAAATAGACCATGAACGTATTGAATCTAGCACTGGACTAAAGGAATGAATCCAATAATTGTCAATGTGTACCAACTTGAATAAGTTCCTATGAGTGGATATTTTTAAGATGGTACTTTTTAGTTGTACTTTGAATATGTAGGTCCTCTATTTGTCTTTGATCTTTTTGCTAGATACATCAATTAGATTGTTTTGTTTATCTAAGAACCTCAATGTAAAATCAGGACCTGTATAAGGGTTGAGGCACCCCTAAAGTGTCTCTGTATATATATTAATATTCTTTGCTGATCAAAAAAAAAATCATTATCCTTTTTATAATATATAAGTACAAAATATTACAAGCAACATGAAGAGCCCCTCCAACATGAGTCAATTGCCATTACATCTTTAATCTTAGATTCTTATGATTTTGTGAACATTTCTTTTATCAGCAAAAGAAATTAAATAAATATAACAGGGATACCCTAATTTTACAAGATTACAAAACATTATATAATTAAGTACTATTTTTGTTCAAAATAGTCTCTTATGTTAAAGTCATCATGTCTTGTATGCACAATGACAACAACTTGTGTTATTATTTTCAAGTGTAAGACATGATAATGTAACGGAGACGAGTTTTGCTATCACATACCTATTTTCAGATAAAAAAATTCATCTTCATTCCTATATCTAAATTCAATGAGTATCAAATTTGTGTTTCACCTCCATCCCCATCAGATGTATACTTGTACTCATTTTCTTACCGTTCCACCATTAACCAATTAATTTTTATAAAATAATACAAAAAATACAGTAAATGAAAGATATATTATCACATATTCAATATTAAAAAGAGATTTATTTCTTCTATATCAAATATTTATAAAAAAATTATAATTGTATATTTTTCAATTGTATACATTTCAAATTAGAATACCAAATAAAATTTCATGAGAACAAAAATATTTATGAAATTTGCAAACACTAATGAAACCTAGTTGATAAAACTTAAAATTATTTTTACAAAATATAAAAGGGAAACAAATATTCAAATTAAAAAATATTTTAAATGTATATTTACTTTAATTTTTTAAATTATAATGAAATCTCTTATTTTATACATTAATAAATATTATAATACATCATTTGATCAAAATCATACAAAGAACAAAGATTAAGCTAATAATAATAGAATTTTAACATATATATCTCATCTTTTGAACTTCAATATATGTTATGGTGGAAAAAAAAAATTCAAGGCAATTACATTAAATAATTATATTATAGCAAATAAAATTTATTTATAGTGATAAAATTACACATATGATAATGAGTTAATAAAAAATTTCAAAATAGTATTCTACATAATAAAAATAAACAACAAATAAAAATATTAAAAAAAATAATCAAATGTGTATCTTAGAAACAAATTAAGAGATAACAAAAATTGTTTTAACGAAGCGAAAGGGTTATTTAGATAAAATAAAAATTAATAATAGTAAAATAAAAAAATATTTTTGTATGCAACCTAGTAAAAGAAAGGTTGATGTTATTAAACACTTAAATTAAGAGGATTAAACATTCTTATGTAATTCACATACATCATTTGAGCATAATTACATAAAGGTTGTGATAAGACAAAAAATATCTTGGAGATGCGAATGAATTTCATTATAAGCTAAACAATTAGAAGAAATAGGAAATAAGAAATGTGTAGTGTATGTATATATAAATATATATTAGGTTACTTGATAGACTATGAATATTTTAATAATTTAAAATGCAACGATTATTATGGTGAGTGTAGAAAACAAGGATGAGACGAATATTTCATCCTCATATCCAATAGAAAAAATCGAATATTTTTCATACTTATACTCATACCATATCCAGTCAATGTAATACAGAGATTTTTCGTCAAAACAAGGACAAGTTTAGACAATATCCACAAGACGAGTTTATTTGTTATACCTACAAGACGAATTTATTTGTCATCTCTGAGTGTGAGTGAATTGATGATAAAAATGATGTGAAAATTAATGAAAATTGTGTTAATTGTGATAGTTATTTGAATTTTTTTTAAACGTTATTTTAAAATATGCTACTTTACTTTTTTAACATAAATATGATTGATACGAAACATAGGATATGACTTCAACAAAATTTGTCTGAAAATCTACTGGATTGAGGTCCTTCTCAAATATTTTGGTGATAACAAGATATTAAAAACAATTAACATATAAAAGGATGACTATATTCATGCAAATATTCCTTTCATAATATATTTTACTTATTTTAAAAAAAATACTTTTAAAGTATCTCATTTTTTAGTATACATATCTTTTAGATAGGATAATCTACATGTTTCCACCTTTTTCCCTTTTACAAAATAATTATATGATTTCAGTCAACTTGAAGGGTAGGGCGTGAATTTTTAAATCTCATATATAAGAAAATAGATATGATTTCAAATTCAATGTATTTTATGGAATACATTTAGATTGGTTTTAAAGATTAATTTATATTTGGTTTTAAATCTAGTTGTTTTAATTATTAGATTGATTTTAAATTCAATTTTAAATCATAAACAGAATTTAAAGTCTGAAACTATAGTCAATTTAAAAAATATGGTGGTCGAAGTTATACAGATAATATTGTGATCAATGACTCATTAACCGAAAGTCGATGCTTAAAATTAACTGGATAACATTTGGTTACAAGATTAAGAATAAAATGTTTAAGTCAAAACCAACCCAATACAAAAATAAATTCTTAAATAAATATATCTCATGATGAATTACTTTGAATTATTTAAAATCCAAAACTATATTCAATAAATTAGATTAATTTAAAATCTAAAAAATAAATTTTGACCCATTTAAATGCACTTAAAACAGTTTGATATTAGAATAAAATTCAATAGTTGGATTTTTTTTTTCTTTTGCACCTTAATACTTAGCCTAAACCGATATGGATACACTCATTCGCACACAATAAATTATCCAATAATTAATCAAGGACCATTTACATAGAAAAATCTCTTCAACCTCATAAATCATACCCTCTTTTATTTTTAAAAAAACACATTTACTTAGATTTGAGCATGCGCAAATAATTATTTTTCTTATTTAGTTGACTGAAATATATATCTAATGTACAAGAATTTAAGATTTGAGAGCAATATATAACCAATTAATTAGACTCCAGTTTGTACCATGATGTAAAATTGTACAATCTTATCCTTGATTTTGACGAAAATATCTCTCATTAAGTATATATAGATAGATAAAACAAAAGTTGACAGTTCTACGATCTTCTCTTTGCCAAATTTATAATTTACAAAGACTGTGTTTTCTCTCCATTAATATGTCTAACTATAGCAAATTAGCAAAACCTAATTAAAAAGAATAGTTGAAGGATTTGAAACAACTCAAGTATTTCATATATATAATATATACTTGTTCCTGATAAAAAAAAAACGATAAAAACACTATTTTTTTTTCTCATTTTAAATTCTAAAAGCAACCATTTTATGAACTCTGAGACATATTTTAACCTAAAAATAATTATAATCGTACTTGGCAAGAACATTCTCAGTATCTCAATAAAGCATATACGTATAATGTCCCCAAAAACAAACTATATACCGATATGTTTGGTCATACACTAGCAGAACTAGTTAAGTATTAATATATATACTACTTCTTATTGCTTATAAAGAAAATAACACAAACCCAAAGGGTTCACTTTTTTTTTTTAAAACAAAAATAATTTAAAAATAAATTTTTTTTTTTTTTTTTTAATTAAAAACACAAAACCACCTAGAATTATTGTTTCTCACTACATGTCTCTCTCTATAAGCTAGCTTTTAGAAAGTAGTAAAATACAAAAAACTCAATGAAGTTCAGCAATGGTTGATTTCTCTGGTCTATTTTTTAATCGTCCTCCATGGAAGGAACTTGATTCAGGTCAAGATCAAAATCCAGTGGGCCACGCAATAACCCTTCCTTCACCGGAGAAGATGTCTCCACATCATTTTCTTCATTGTTCATCTTCTCCTTCTCCTTCTCCTCATCCACAACTTCAACTTTCTCTGCAACATCTTCGTTCTTCTCCTCCGCAGCCTCATCATAAGGCTCAACTTCCATTTTCTCAGCATCATTATCAGAAAAAGGCTCGCACTCTTTGTTCAATTCACAAGGAAGCTCCATTTGATGATAAATTCCATCAATCAAGGAACCAGGCTCCTCTTGTTTATTCTCAGAAGCAGGAACTGCTTCTTCTGTGTTCTCAACCACGTTTTCTGCAACTTCTTCGCTTTCTACAGAATCATTCACTGTTTCTTCCCCTTTCTCTGTCTCCATCTTCGAAAGCCCCTCATGAGCTATCTCCTTGTCTTCTTCAGCCTTCACATCACCATCATTGCTTGAGTCAACCACTCCTCCCTCTTTGTTTAGGTCAAAATCCGAAAGTTCTCCCTTTTCAGGCTTCACTTCAATGTTCTCCTCAGCAACAGTTTCCACTTTTTCTTTGAACACATCGTCATGAATATACGCATCCATTTCTTCTGGGCCTTGGTTCAGGTCTATCAAAACCCCTCTCTGAGACATGTTCTTGTCATCATCTTCCACTTTCTCATTCTCTCCACCTTCTCAAAACACAGCACATAATCATCTATGTAAAGAAAAAGTGCTAACAACACACTCACTCACAGTTTATCACTCTATATCATTCAATAACCAAGATTTACTATAGTTTCTGTAGAAATTCAATTCGAAACATTGCGCTTCGGAATGTATTACCAGCATTTATCTCTACTACATAGATCCGACTCATTGAATAATAACAAGTGAGATCTACAGAATTTAATACCCTCCAACAAAATTCAGCAAAGATTAACGAGTATTGAAAACAGTTCACTTTGGAGTGTGGATATTATTAGCATTTATATATCAGAAAACCAACTATGGTATTAGATCAAGAAATTCATATATGAAAACTGGATTTTGTCTATACCTTGAGGAGGCACCATTTCAGCATGCTGTTCAACAGCTGGGGATGAAAGAGGATCAGAAGAGTTGGCACGATGAGGATCGATCTCTGATGAAGCCTTCCTCTTGTGACCCGCCAAAGCCAAGGGATCCGGATCCACTGAATCCGCTTCAGTGACGTCATCAGCACCACCCTTAAGCTCCATTGTTTCCGAGGAGCAAGCAATTCCCTTTTCTCCGTCTCCCTGAGATCCTTCTCTACCTTGAATTGGAGTAGCAGCAGCAGCGTTCATGGTGGTGGTGGTGGTGGCCTCCATTTTCACTGATTCTGAGTTCTGCATTAAGGAACTGAAACTGAGAGCAACGTTAAACTGCGAAAACACGGAGAAAACGAACACAGAATAATAATGATAATAATAGCTTAATGTTGTGGGTAGGGTTCTTGCACTGGAAAAAGGTTCTTATATATATATAAGCTACGTAAGTTGACATAATGTTTAGGTGGCGAAGACTTATATGAACAAAACGGCGCCGTATTGTACTCTTTATATATATTTTTTTATTTCACACGTTTTTCAATTTTATAATTTTTGAAAATATTTTGAGGAGACAAAAATTTGGAAATCCTCGTGAAATTTACTTAAAATGAATCTCTATCTGTTGTTCTGATCTAAAGTGTATTGCGAAATTTACCTAAGACCGTGTTTGGTTGTTCAGTTTGCAAAACACCAAACTTACCTTCACAGAAAAAAACTATATAATATTACTCATTTTAACTCAATTTTTTTTTCTTAAACGCACTTCAACTTTTAAGCGAAACGCAGCGGAACGTACTTTTAACGGTGTTTTTTTTTTTTTTTTTTTTTTTTAATTTAATTTTTTTTTTTTTTTTTTTTTTTCCTTTAACGTAAGTTTTTTCCTCTTTGTATATGCTCACTGCCAACTAAGAATAAACGCACTGCATACACAAATATGTATATATATTAATTCATATAATATATATATTTTTTATTTCTATCTTTTTTTTTTGTTCGTCATTTATTAAATTTTTAACTTAATCTCTTTTCCCTTTTTCTCACTCTCTGTTGTAGAACTAGTATTTGTCATAAAAAGTATTTATGATGTCTTTAATGACATAATTAAAGATAATCATTTTAAATATGTGGAAGAAATTAATGTTTATGTCTTTTTCTGGTTTTGTAATAACAATTGTTAGAAGTCAAATGTTTTTTTGTGAAATTCAAATTTCAAAGACGCGCTCAAAGATATCTCTCGAAAAATATTGAAATATTTTTCATTTTTAATCGATGTGTAATAAATTAAATTATAAATGCAACGCTCACTCTCCCACGTTAAGTGGAATTTTAGTCTTTTATAATAAATTTCAAACTGATTAGTGCTCTTAATTTTCAATAAAAGTATCATTTTTGTCTATTTAATTTATTCTTAAATTAATCACTTTAGTTTTCTCAATTAAAGGAATGTATTTATTAAGAAAATAAAGTTAATTTACTAAACTAGTTTTAAAATGCAGCTTATTTATTATTTTCCACAGATATCCCAAATGACCTTAAATCACGGTTATAGTGAGGGACACATTATTTTGTATTAGAAAATGAAAAGTCTTCAATAATATTGATTACCTTTGTGTTATAATTGTACCTTAAGGTAAGAACAAATAGGTGCTAATTTTTTAATCTACAATTGCATTATTTTTATTCAGAAAATAATTTATTTGGAAATAAAAGATAATAATATTTCTTCGAAAATTGAAAAGTGTAAATTCGAAATTATATTAAAATAATATAATTTTGGGAAGGAATGAGTGGTTTAAAGTCTTTAGTTTCTAGAAAAAAAAATCACTTGTGTTTATAATTTGATTTAGCTTTAAATATGTTTTAATTGATCAAATTTTCTTTTAATCTCCTGTAAACCAAAAATATTTTTTATTTCTCAAACATTAGAAATTGTTCTTGTCCTCTCATTACTAACAACTTGCCACTTCTTGTTAATGCAACTAATAACATTCATAATAATGACATGTATAATTATAATAATAATATAAAAAAAATCAATTTCTTTCTTGTTTAAATATCTTTCAAGTTCTTAAATTTATGTAGAAGTTACTTTTAGCTTCTTAAATAAAAAATTATTGTTTCCCTTAATTTTTAAATTACTTTTTTAGTCTCTTAAATTTAAAAATATTTTTCATAGTCCTAAAATTAAAATGTGTTGTTTTAGCGATTATAATTTCAAAGGGATGTTTTAATCACGTCAAATTTCAATATGAATTTTCAGTCTTTCAATTTGAAAATGACCTATTACAGTTGACAAAGTTTTCGTTGCTAAAAGTTCAAGTTACTTCACTGGCAACATATTTTCTAACAATTTTAGAAATAATATTAATACAATTTTAAACTTCAAAAATTTAGATATTAGCAAGTAATGTTTTAAGATAAGTTAATAATCCGTGATTTTAAAGAAACAAAAACTAGTAAAATGAAATGAAATAGTGTGTTTACATATTGTATAGCTATAAGACAATGTATATTTTAATATCAAAAATCAAATTTAGGTAAAACAAAATCATTGCATGACACGTGGAAAAGAAAAGAAAACTGAGCATGAGGAAGATGTAAAACGACATCGTTGTGGTAAAGAGTGCCGGTTGCCCTAGCTACTATAAAAGAGGAAAAGAAGAGAAAAGCGACAGAAAAAGAAAACCATATGCTAATAATATCGCATTTTTTAGGAAGTCTCACGTCGATTCGAGATATATAAAGTTAATTTATAATATATAAATGAGGTGCAAACTTCACCTTAAAAGTCAGTTTTATGGAGTTGAATTAGGCTTAAACTTCATTTCTAACATGATATCAAAGTCAGGTTAGAGTCTATTCTAGCAAGTTTTCTTGGACATTCTATTCCCCCCGATATTGGACTGCTAACGGACCACCCATTAATTTCTAGTCCCACACACGAGATGAATATACATCGACGTGAGGAGGTGTGTTGGAAGTCTCATGTTGGAAGTCTCACATCGACTAGAGATAAAGCCAATTCACCTTAAAAGCCGATTTTGTGAGATTGAGTTAGGCTTAAACTCCACTTCTAACATATACTAATTAGGTCAACAAACTTTTCAATCACATTCATCTTGAATTAAAAGAGGTCAAAGTGAGTAAATTTGACTTACACACATTAGTTTATTAAGGATTGAATTAAAGATGAGTTAGTTCGATCCTGTTCATAAACAAAAATTTTGTAATTTCACTCAACCCACCACAGGTTGGCGAGATAATCCACTTAAAGGATGTTTTATTTTTCTAAATTATTTTATATATTTATTATAGTACAATCATACAATCAAAGTGAATTGACTCGACTCACTGATTTACAATATTATTTTATGACAGCACAATCAAAGTGTTCACCTATTTTACTAAAACATTATTTAAAGACAATAGTTAAAAGTTAAAGTGTCAGCTTAACAAACCAATAAATTAAACATCGACACTATTCAAATATTATTGAACATCGTATTAACGTATTTAAAAATATCAAATTATCAACCTATATAATTCAAAATAATAAATAATTATAATAAAACTTGTGAAAAAATGAAATAAAAAAGACTAATAAATGATTTTGTTAGTGGGTTGTGGATCAATAGATGTTCTTACTAATCAAGTTCTTGTTTCATATGTGTGTGTATCGGGGGATGTTCTTGTGCAATGAGAAAAATCATACAGTAATGTGTTCAATAAGGGAAACCATAAATAGTTGTCCATGAATTAAAAATAATCATTATTAAAACTGAAAATGATAGATTATAATTAGAATACAATAAATTGTAATTATTCATGAATATAAAAGATGAAATATATTTACTTCTTGTGTTCCAAACAAAAGGTGATTTAAAGAGAAAGTTAACATCTTACAATTCTTTCTTAAACTTGTCATGAGTTATCAAATGTATAAGAACTCAATTATCTTATATGGGTTTCTTTCATTTTTCATGACGAGTTGGGAGTGAAGGAGGTTGAACAACACTAGTATCATCTTTTGAAGGTTGATACCTTGATTTCTCCTTTTTCTTCATCATTGTATCCTCAAGTTTTCTATACCTATTACGAGACAATATGTGTGGGAGTTTATTTGAGCAATGATGAACATGATTTTCACTTCAAGAAAATGTCTCATTAACAACCAATTTTAGTAACAAACAATTGTTAATCATTTTAATGATTAATTTCAATATCAATTTACAAAATAAAAATACTGGTTACTAAAATAGATATTATTATGAATAAAAAATTATAATTAGTCGCTAAATTGATTTACGGTTATACTGTACCGCAAATCAAGCTTGTATTTTCTATACTTGCTACCCTATTCACATCCTAACAAAACAAATGTCCTACGCTCTGAATGTCCATTGATGGTGTCAGATATTACAATAATAACAATAAAAACAAGAAGAAAAGCTATACATCAAACCCACTTAAGTAGGTCATCCCGTGTTTTAAAAATCTCATCAGTTGTGAACGATCCACTATAATCTCCTTCCATCATTTCATTTTCACTCATAAACAATTCACAGTCTTTCATATACAAACTCTGGTTAACTTCATCTTATATATCTCATACATTACTCTAAAAGTAGTCCATCTATGGCATCAAATATCCAACACCAAAAGCATTTAGAAAATTAATTATGTGAACACTATGCATAATTGTAAGATAAATTGAGTAAATTACTTTGAACAACTGTTTCTATATTTTTTGTGAATTTTATTTGAAATATTAGACTCGTCGCTTTCTTAAATTAAATTGAATTTTTTTTGCTCTATATAATTGAAGAGTATTATTCCATAGTATCAATTTTTTTTTCTATATTAATTTTGTAACGTCCCATTTAATCAATAAACATAATTAAAGGAAGCGTCACACAAGATAATACAGCAGTGCGCAGTTCTGGAGTTTTAAACTTAACTCCTTACAACCCAAGGCATACCACGATGTCCAAAAAGAAACAGGTTATACAGTTTAATGGAAACATATAGAAATCTAAAAGACGGACAAGTACATGGGCCATAGCCCTAAAGAAAAGCCCAAGAATGACATGAAGTCCAGTCCAAGTAGACTATGCAACAGAATCATCTCTCCACTGTTGACCACGAGTACCTCTCACATCTGCTCCCATCAATAAATTGATGATCATCGCAAAGGTAGAAGAACAACATACAAATAATCAAACAAGCAAAGGGTAAGCTAGAGCCAAAAAGATTTCATCATGCAATCAGATATACTCCACAGTCCAATATACACACATCATCCAAGCATGTTATGACCTTCCAAATCAATACACTAAGACTCGACTCGACTCATCCGAATACATATAATCTGGTCGGATTCAGTGGATGCTTGCACTTGTGGTGGATACTTCTACTCACCCACGAGCTGCTCACCCCCGAGCTATGTGTTACAAGTGTTACAATAATTCAATCCCCCACACACAAGGTTAGCCCTTAATGAGTTTCAAGCCTCCTGCTACTCTCACCACAAGAGTCAGTCCGCTCTAAGTGAGACTAACTGACTCCTTAGAGTGTCAGGATGCAATCCTTACCTTGAATCCTTACCAAATTATATAGATGGGGCACCACCATGGACACCCAGTAACAGGGACCATGAAATTATGTCCCGACCACTGAAGCACGACCCTGAAACCTCACCTAGAGATTCCAAGGAATTACGCACTGACACATACCAAATATATTCAAACAACCAAATAACAATAATCATGCATTCAAACCTCATGTCAACATTTGTAACCACTTTCCATTCGTATTCCATGTTGAACCCATGCCATCTCATTCTTCCAATTTCATGAATATAGAGTCTCATCTCATACCAATATCATTCCCATTTTAATATCATCCATCTCATTCACTTTACATGCTAAGGTCACACCAATATATCAATTCAATTCGTAACTACATATATTCCATACCATTTCTCATACTTCATACTTAAAACATACCAATCAATCAACCAAACAATTTATAGTACCCAGGTGAAGAAAACAGCGAGGCCTACAACGCATCTCTCTCAAGCCAGAAGCCATCGCTCAGGCGAGAGGGGTTCCCTCGCTTAGGCGAGATTGCGACAGAGGCCCTGGGAGATTTTTCGCGAACTCGCTTAGGCGAGCCCTCCCTCACCTAAGCGAGCCCACTCCTCGCCCAAAAGTGAGGTCCCTCGCCTAGACTGCAACTGTAGCAACACACCTCGAGCTCCCACGCGTTCTCGCTTAGGCGAGCATCTCTCGCCTGAGCAAGATAGTACCTCGCTCAAAACTAAGACCCTTCACCTGAGCGAGAGCTCGAGTGCGAGCTAGGGTTTGTTCTCTGCAAGTCTCGCCTAGGCGAGACCGGGTCGCTTGGGCGAGAATAACAGGTCTCGCCACTGTTCATCCTGCAACAGCTATATTTTCATACTCAAACAATAGTATCAACCAGCACATGCATCCACAGTAGCATACAAGCTCAGAAATCACGGAATAAAGGCAAAACAAACATCAATCACATCAAATAGAAAGGTTTCTAGCTTCCCTTACCTGGAAAGGAGCTAATCTCGGCTTCAACTCTTAAACCAACGGGACCGACAGCTCCAAGAGCAGATATAAGAACTAGAACCAGTAGCACAGAACAGGAGCGAGGTTACTAAAGTGGACCTCTAACGGGAAAAGAACAACAGAACCTTGAAGGAAAATAGTAGGGGTTGAGGTTTAGCTTACGTGAAGACGAGCTGAGCTTAGAGCTAGCTTGACCAAGAGCAGCCGTAAGTAACCCTATCAGAGCGTTCTCAAAAGAAGTGGGGCAGCGTTTTAGGTTCTGTTTTGCAAGAATGAGACTGAAAGAAAAACCCTAGCAGCTTTAGTGGCCTTAACACCCTATGGGCCAGCCCTTAGGTCCAACAGATTAAGGCCAGCCCTTAAACATTAGGGCAGAAAATAAAACTGAGCATACAAATTTTCAGTTTCAAATTAACTATGAATTCAATTATGTTCCAACAAGTTCATGACATCTAATAACATATTTTAGATAAAATATTCAACATATTTCAAAATTATTAATTTGTTTCTATTGAATCCAAACACTATATCTTTAAGGTTTCAAATCTAACATTTATTCCTCTAAAACTTCTCACGAAATCATTGGAATTCTGAATTGATATTATGTTTGAGATGTGAGTGAATGTTTTACTCATATGCACCAGATAGATAAGAATGGGAGAGAGAATGATAATACATGATATGGTAAATTATTATCAAGATTAAATTCGTAATCCATATTTTAAATTTTTAAGTGCAAACAACTTTTTCTAAAATAATCAGTCAACAAATGTGTTTAATTTATTTTTAAAAAAAATAGATAAATAATAAGTTTTTCTTAACTTTTATAGTACCTTGTGATGAGTTAAGTTATCCATAGATTTGAAGCATGACAAATGAGACTACTTCAATGCTAAATGATATGTGACAGGTTAAACAAATTTTGAGAAAACTCATGTTGCTACCAAATGTGACTAGTCTAGGGCCAAACAAACACATAATGAATAATGAATTAGATACCTTCTAAATTTTCACCTTGTGAAAACATTTTTTAGGTAAAAGCTTTATTAGATCTTTTCTTATTATGTTTTATTTTATTTAAATAAATTTCCTCAAGTTACATTATTTTTTTAAGATATTACAAGTTTGATTTTAAGTTGTTAGATTTTATAAAATTCATATTTTTTTTATCTCTTATACCATTTAAAATGTAATTTAATTATAGTTAAACACTTGTTTATGCTTAAAACCAGTCTTATATAAGACCCATTATATAAGACCCATTATAATTACACTTGTTTATACCATTTAAAGTCTTATAGGATTCACAATTTATTTCATTTTTTTGCAATTTAAAAATTAATTTAATTATATAATTGAATACTTTTCTAAGACCATAGCTTTATATAAGGTCTTAAATTTAATCTTTATATGTTACATCATCATATTTTAATGATATTCTTACAAAACTAATGTGTTAATTTAAGATTCTTACTAAAATCTTCCATTTAAAGTGTTGTAAAGTTTTTTAAACAACAATAATTAAATTAGTAGACAAGAATACCATTCAAATAATTTTTTCTTTATTGTAATTCTTCTTGCATATAAAATAGCTAATGAAGAAAATAAGTAACAGGAACCAAAAATAATCTTTTAATAAAATTCAAAATTTTCCAGAAAGAAAAAATAATAGTCGACCCATCATTTTAAATATAATTATTGTTGCTTTACATTTGGATCAAAGAATCCTGTCAATTTAAGAAATTGAAATAGCCTGCCATAAAATTCTTAACAAGTATCAACATTTTTTAACTATAAAGATTTTCCTCGAATCAACCTACAGGTCCTATTGAGCCAGTGACTTAAAACTAAGGTTGAACAAATCTGAAGAGCATTTTAAAATTCACCAGTGATTGCGCAGTAATTACAACTATAAATAATAAAACTCCAAAGAACATATTATAAAGCTTTCTTTTCATTCTAGAAAACCAAGGCATATTACAGTAGCTCATAAAAATTGTACTTCTAAAATTTTCAAAATGTTATGGTTGTTTATGTAGAAACTATATGATGAAATTATATTTTGAAATAAAGATTGATCTCTAAGAACTCTTTTGCCACTTTGTCATTAATATCGTTGTGGGATTTACAGCAGGATTAACAACTAAAATAACAAACAGAAGTTCATAATTATATATGTAAATTTCATGTTCCAACGTAAATCCCTTCATTGGAGAATACCTATGAACCCAACCCTTGCTTGCAAACAGGCAAGTTAGAATTACATGTATATGGTACAAAATGCCTTGTACTTTCTTGTAGCCGAAGGTATAATTAATAATTGGACATTGTAATATTGGATTTAATACTAAATTCTGGATATCATGTAAACGAAAAAAATCAACAGATTTGTTTAAACACAATTCCATGACGAAAATCGAAGCTAAATGGATAAATATCTCACACCAGATTCTAGCGTTTGAGATTTAATTGCTAGTCCTGTGTCCCTTACCACCTGCCAAATCAGTAGCTATAAGTTATTAAAGTGTGAGAGAAAAAACTACACTAACATTGTAAAATAATTTTATACTATCACTCAAAAGCATAAATCACCATATATATCAACATTAACAGAAATTGCCTTCAAAGTCACACCAATGATGATTTATGATTTAATGATAACGTAAAAATTGTATTACATAGTCAACCTTAAACTGTTCCAGATAGTATAACCAAAAGAATATTAATACAATACATCAACAGTTTTGAAATAAATTCAGTTGAAAATATTTAAGCAATGCTGCCAAGTGTCTGACACTTGTTTTGATATATGTACATAAGAAAATAACTGCCATTAGAACTTGAAAGGAGGGAATTGATGATCAGAGTTGGTCGAACGAATAACCTACATCACCATGTCAGTTCGGAGTTCAGACCATTTTAATTTGGATATATTTCTGATTTTACTTAAATACCAAACAAGACGCTCTAAACAACAGAATTCGAAGGGACCAAACTCAGTAGTACACACATAAGAACCTCCATGAAAGGAAAATCAACCACCATTACCTGCTACTGTCCAGAGTTCCCCAAAAGCCGCTCAACTGCTGCATGAACGTTCCCTGATGTGGCAATAAGAGCCCTTATGTTCTCTTGTGTATCAAAGAATCCCATCTCTTGAAGCTGAGAAAGTTGGGTGGCATACAATTGCTCTGGTGGCTCTGGTTAACAAAAAAGTCACACAAGTTAGGGAGAACGTATAGAAACCATTTGGGCAGAAAGACAACAACAATGTCAAAATCTATTCAGAAAATTACGAAACTATGCCTAACCATTTGATCTGTTAGGAACAGCAAGGCTACCAGCTCCAAGTCCACCGAACATGCTCGATAACATCTCCAGTCCCATGTTGTTCAACGGTGCTACCATTAAAACAATTCAATAGCAATTACTTAAAATAAACAATTAATTTATGCATGCAATCAAATGGCAATTGCATCATCCAGCAGCCACCTTAGAACCTAAAAGCTCCCCCTTCGCTACTCTATAGATGCATGGGGCCCTTAAAGAGTTCGCAAAGAATAAGTACAAAGGGAACACCTGATGACATATTCCACATTCCACCGATTCAAAAAATTATAATCCAAACTAAATCAAGTACTAGCAGGTCGCATATGATCTTAATGATAGCCGAGCGATTTGAATTTCCAATGCAAAACCACAGCCACAACAAATTCCAAAAACCTACTACCAGAGCATAGTTTCTAGAACTAAACAGAAACAAAGAAAAAACAGAGTTCTCTTGCATACCAGTGCCTCCTCCTGTTTGACCTGGTTCCCTGCAAACGCATCCAGTTTAGAAGATTAGGCTAGCAACAACCATGAAATAATAAAGTAAATAAAATTCAAGCCATAACTACTTATTTTGCCTCCAAGAAAACTTTCCTTTCAAGGGCATTGTGCACACTAAGAGAAAGTTTAAGTTGAAGGAAGGCTCTCCACAACTCAAATCACCAACCTCAGCAATGATTTTTTTCATGGGGATTCAAATTATATTTGGCACCCTGGACTCAAACCCAAGTCATGCAATTGTTATGAACAAAAGGTCAACCATGTAGGCTTAAACCCCAACTGGCTGTGTTGAATGCAGGTTTTGTTAGATACTTGTAGCATGAAAATGAATGAGTGTTTAGAAAGAGAAATTGCGTCTATTAATGGAAATTAAGCAAATGGTTTGGAGAAGTTAATTGAATAAATGATTAGCTTAAGTTAGAGAGAAGATGATTCATTCCATTTTGCTATGAGAACTGAGCATTTAGCTCTGTTGTAAGACAGGGAAAACTTTTCATGACGGGGAACTACTTGAAAGGAGGATTCTCTCCTTAGATCCTTCATAATGCAATGAACGTTATCAAAGCCCTACAGGGCACTTGCTATGGTACAGAAAGTTTAGAGTAGGAGAAGGTTGTCCCATTCTCAGGAGCGTTTTGATAGAAATCTCAATCTTATATTTCAAGTGTAGGATCAGAGAATAACAACTAGAAAAAGTAAAAACAAACACATTAAAATTTTCCTCTTTAAAAGATTGCAGTTAGACAAATGCTAGCATGGGAGACAAACAAAAGTTTCAAACCATGAGAAAGACATTTCATCCATGGAACATTAATTTTAATATAAGTGGGTGAGATTTTTTTTTTTTCTTATTCTTTTCAAATGTGTCCCTCGTTATTCCCTTCCTCTCTCAGGGTCAAACTGCACAACACAATGGTGGGATGGAAGCTTCCACATGCCTCCAACTACAACACTAAAGCCACAATCACCCTCATTTACAATCTTTCTTGTCTCTGGCGTACACAAATATTCCAAAACTCCTCTATTTGTTTTAATGTCTCAAAACCCAAATCTGTGTGCCAGATTCTAGAGGGAATGAACGCATCACGCTTACAGAAATTGACAAATTATTTTAACACGCCTACAAATCAGTATTCATATCCAGCCTTCTAGTTTGAACGTGTGCAACAATGGAAAGAACAAAAGTAGTGGTGATGCCGTGAAAAAAAGCAAGGAAAATCTGGTAGCAGAGTTCGCCTGACCACTACAACAGTGGTTCTGCGCTGTGGTATTCTACCCTTCCTCTTCCTCTATCTTTCTCCCTCAACCATCTTCTCTCACCATTGTCTCAAACTCCTAAATCATTAACTGAGACAACCTCTCAAAGCTTCTCCGACATTCCACATTTGTTGTTGATGAAGGAGGAAATGGTACCATCAGATGGGGCTCAAAGAGGGAGGTGACATCACAGGATTTGGGCATGTGGGGAAACAGGAGGAGCCGAGGGACAAATTGGGAAAGTGAACCAAAAAACAAACAAATAGTATATCTACTGGACTACAACTGTTTCCCATGGTGGATACATCTCTGTTTTCCTACCCTAGGCATCTTGTTACTGGACAGGAATCCAAAAACCTGGTATTTGAAGCATAGTTTCTGCCAATAATAATCAGCAAAAGTAAAAAAGCAACAACAATGACTACATATCCAAAATGATAAGACAATTATGCGAACAGCATCTGCCAATAATGATCATCAAAAATATAAAAAAAAAAGGTAACAACGAGAAAATGATAGGACAGTCTATGAGAAGTATGGCAGTTATGTGTGTTTAGTAATTCATAGGGCAGTTATGTGTGTTTAGTAATTCATAGGGCAGTTTTGTTGTTTTAGAAACCCTTCTACAGTCATGCATGTCTCTCTCATACGCATATGATGTGTGTCAGGTACATTGTATTTTGAGAGTACTTGAAGGAGCAAGACTCTCTTCTAAGGCTAGGCCTGTGTATTGTGTACTAAAAGAGGTTACTGTGAGAAACTCTTTCCTTTTATTCTTTTGCTGTCTTTTTTCTGGTTAAATTCACAAAATATATAAATAACATTACTAGAATTGTGTGTAATTCTCAAGTCAGATTCTGTTGAGGAGGCCTAAGCTAAGTTGCAACAGGTGTACTAGGGATAAATAATACTTCACCAAGCTAAAGGATTGAAGCATTGGCACATTATAGTACAAATCCAGTTACCAATACTAAAAGGATTCAGAGTAAAAAACAGAAGGTATTTAAAAATAGAAATACAATGATTGCTTCTTTTCTTACTGTGTTGATTGTTGCTGACCAATCTGAGACAGAAGAGCTTGCTGGAAAGACAAGAGTTGCTGCCATTGCAAATAGGAGCACGTCATTGTGAGAAAATTACTTAAAATAAGTATCAATTATATCGGCAAATATAATAATAAAACCTCTTTTTCATATTAAAACACGTTTTATGTGACATAATTTTTCAATGCAAAATATATACACACACACACACACTTAATCGTGGATGTAAAACTCAATTTTTTCCTCAAATCCTTAGCTAGGAGGCCATTATGCAACTCTCAGTCAAGTTAGATCATATGCTCGTTATTAGAAATTTCCACAGACGAGACAAAAACAAAATAGCTGTAGAAAACAATCATAATTACCATTCTACATGCAGTGTATATAAGCATGGCTAAAAGTTCTAAAATTTAAACACATAAAGCACACAAAGACATGTATACAACTGTACAATTGAGAATATTGAATCAATAAAAATTTATTAACAGACTCAATTTTGAATCTGTCTACCTGCAGTGTCTCGGGTGAGGAAAACAGTCGTAAAAACTCTGGGTTTTGCATAACCTCCCTTAGAGAATTTATATCAGGCATGCCACGCTGCTCAGAATTGACCCCAAGAATCTAAGAGTAAAAAATGTCAGAAATAAGTTCAAAACAGGAGCTCATTGGAACAGGCAACAAATAATTACCTGATTCATAGTCTGTGGATTGGAAAGGATACTTTGCATCATTTGTGAAATAGCTGGATTTTGCATTAACTGGGTCAACATAGCAGCATCCGGCATTCCACCCATCATGCCTTCAAGATCAGGCAGTCCAAGCCCTCCTAAGCCAGTGGGTGGCTGCTGTCGAGCATCCCCACCAGCAGTAGTTGACCTTCTGGTGTTATTTTGGCCACCTCCAGCTGCAAATATTACATCAAACAGACCAGAAAAATTCACAATCCAGTGAACAACATAGCTACCAGCTAGAAAATAGACCATAATATCAGAAGTAAAAATAATTTAAAAGAGGCATTCAGTCACTATCTGAGGAGAAAATTGTGGTAAGAACACTTACTTCCAGGAGCTGACCATGGATTAGGAAGTGGGTTCGTATTGGGTACAGGGGAAGTTGCTTCAGAATTAGCAGTTGAGGGATTAGTTGCTTGGTTCCTAGCCGCTGCACCATCATTTCCGGCATTACCAGCCATTGTGGTGGCATTTAAAAATGGTTCTTGAACATTTTCATACATGCGTCTCAGCATGTTAAATCCCTCAGGAGAAGATTCGATGTTGCTCATTGCTCTGTCTGTATTCCTCATCATTTCGCGCATGATCTCAGGGTTCCTTGTAGCTTCAAGTGTCTGACGAAGAGTGCTGGGATCATTAAGTATGTGCGCCAGCTCAGGGTTTCTATCCATTAACTCTTGCATCTGAGGATTATTCATTATAAGATTCCGCACTATCTCCGGATTATTTATTAAATTCTGCATAGCAGGTGTGTTCATTATATCTCTCACTAAATTGGGGTTTGACAAAAACGGTTGCTGCATTTGTTCAAGGTCTGGAAAGCCCGCTCCAAATAAGCCATTGAGGCCACTGCCTCCCATCGCATTGTTACCACCAAGTCCAGGAAAGAGTGAAGCCCCAAATCCTGGCCCTCCTAAACCCCCACCCTCATTAGCACCAGCACCTCTCGTGGTATTTGCTGTTGTGGTATTGGCACCGCCACTATTAGTCCCACCAGTGTTGTTGTTAGGAGCAAAGCCACGAACCAAATGTACAGTGTGATCAGCCTCCAAACCTATAAATAGATATGGAAAGTGAGTCACATTCAATCAATAAAAAGAACTACTCTCCAAAATATCAGTGTCTTCAACTAAAGAAATTTTGACTGCATTAAAAATTATTTTCCATTCCCAACTACATGTAATATTCTCACTGGAGGATTTTCATTCCCAACTACATGTAATATTCTCACCCGAGGAAATCATGCCATATAGCATATAAAATTCATATAACGCCTTTCACAAGCACCATTTTCATTCCCAACTACATGTCATATTGAGGAAATCATGCCATATAGCATTAAAAATTCATGTAACGCCTTTCACAAGCACCAGCCGAACCTGTACACAACTCGACAAATTTCTCAACAAATTAACCCCACATTACGACTAACATTAAGCCACAGAAAAAAAGAGTTTCCCGTCCATTACTATATCAACAATATCTGCGAGCAAAATACACAAACTACAAACCACAATATCCTTAATATACTTGAGTACATGAAATCAATAAAATCATAGATCAGCATACCAATATAGAAACACATAATACATATATTTAACAGCAAGAAAATCAGGATCCACAATTTGCCGAAAAAAAAAAAAGTCAATACCAAAGAAAAACACACGTATAGTAACAAGATCAAACAAACAAGATACCGTAGCTTTGGAGGGTTTGATCATCCTTGAGGATCCGACCCTTGTAAATCAGCCGTTGTTGATCGGCGGGGATGTCACAGCTGCCAGCCACAACGTCCTTGAAAGATCTGACCACGGAATCCAGACTAATCTGAACAGAAAACTTTGAGCCATTGGAGCAACGAATGTTGATGTTGACCTCGGCGGCGTTCGACTCCGATGTGGCACTCTCAGCTGTTGTTGCTGCGTCACCTCCCATGGTGTCCTGCGTCCAAAGCACGACGGGAGGGAATCAGAGGTGCCGCAATCCTTGATAAAAATTAAATCAGAGGGAGAAAGTATCGAAACCCTAACCCTAGAACGATTGAAGCGAACTCCAAATTAGGGAGAAGAAATAGGAAGATGAGGATTGGAGAGATAACAGGAGAAATCGTGGAGAAAAAAATAATTAGCAAAAAAGATTGAAAATAGGAGAGTGTTGTTGGGCTATGAAAACGGAAAATTAAAATTAAAATTAAATCAAAATCAAATTTAAAAAATAAATAAATAAAAAAAGTAAACAAATAGAAAGGAGAGAGAAGCGAGAGACCCCACACTTCTTAACCCACCTAAGCCGGGAAAGAATTGATGTTCTTCTTTTTTGGAAACTTGAATCCACTGCTCTGCCTGCGCGTGACTAAAGATGGCAACCGCCTCTATTCAGTGTTATCCTTTCCCAGCTCTGGAAAAGTCTATTTAAACAAACACTCTCCTTAACAAGCGCGTGAAAAGATTTTTAAATAAGGACTAATAGCCAGGTCATCAATTTTTTTCCAAAATTTTAATGAAATTTGTAAATTACGCTAAAAGAATACCACACTGTCCTTAATTAATTCGAGGTATACTTCTTGATATAGTTTTAATCCATTTCTATTAATATTAGTAAACTAAATTTTAATCATGCCAGAAGAATATCTCATTCCATTGTCCTCATGTTCTTGCAAAGAAGTGCTTCTCATTTTGGAAGATCCTCATGCTAATTTAAGTCTTTTATATTAAGGAATGAGTAATAGACATAGTTTAATTTGTGTGTGGTTTTGTTTTTCTTTCTTTGTTTTGTCTCTTTTGCTTTTGCATCCTTTCTCTACCAAAGTATATTTAGAACTAGTTTTAATTGTACCATTTAATATCATTGATACATTACTTATAAAATATAATAAATACGATTAAGTATATTTCATAATGTATTTTGAATTTTTCATATAAGTTAAGTCAAAGTATAATATATAATTTAAGTGATTCTCATCTTCAAATTATAGCTATGTTTATAACATGGGATTCATCCACATTGTCATTGAAAACCAAACTATTACACTCTTTCTACATATAAGTAAGAATGATGTTGAATTAATCAAATTTATCCACGATTTATTTAATTTAAATAATGTCTTGTATATAAAGAAACTTTGTTTATCATCAACCAGATAATTTGTTATAATCGAATTTGCATATCAATTTACTGAGAGAATTTTTGTTTTGCAACTTAACAAAAATCATTAAGTTTGAATTTAGAAATGCAGTTATACTAACTTTTAGGAACAGTGAATGTGTTGAATGGTAGTCGAGTGTATCACTTTCTATCATAATTATTAAAAAAATTATATAGAAAATATATAATTTTTATTTGAAACAAAACATTAGGTGCAAACAAAACATGAGAATGTAATTTATTTGTAGTGACCAATAAAAGAAGACAATTCTTTTATAAATGTAGATTAATTTATTTTTGACATTCTAGATTTAGAATCTATTTAAAAATAATTATGGACAGACCGAAAGATAAAACTTTGTTTTATAAAAATTGTGAAACAAAGTCATCTAAAGGTTTGATGATGTTTATTAAAAGATTTATTTCATTGAAGTAGTTTTACTAAAAAAACTATTTTTTTACGGATAAAATCTATATGTAATGCTTAAAACTGGTATGTAATCGAATATTATATACGGATTAGATATTATGAAAAACAATTTGTACGTAAAAATAGATGTCAAAATCAAAAACTTTACGTACGAAAAAAAATTGTATGTAATTTTACATACAAAATTTTTCGTAAATAATAAAATTTATACAAAACTTACATAGGAATGATTTCATATGTAATTATGAATGATTTACATACGGAATAATCTATATATAATTTATATACAAAATAATTTATATGTAATTTACATAATACGTAATAATCCATAGATAATGTGAATAAATTACATACCGATTATTATATATATATATATATAATATAATATAATATAATATAATATAATATGTATTTTTCAAAATAAAAAGTATAAAATTTATTTTCAATTTTCTTGTACATTTCCAATCAATTGTAATAAAATTTAAATTAAACAAAATAAATTTTACCAACACATCATTCACAATAAAAATTATGAATAACATAAAATCGAAAACCAAGATAATATTATTTTAAATCCAAACTACAAACAAAATAAGTTCCAACAATTTGATCCAATTGAAATCTAATAAAACATAATCTAAAAGTGATGACGTATGTAAAATTTTAAATGCTTAATATTTAGAGTTGCCCGTCAACTCTCATTGCTCCATACCTTCTAACAATACAAAATCATACACATGAATAAAAACAGTATTGAAAAGGATAATTAAACCATTTTCTCTCATCACTCCTTAAAACAACATAAAAAATCACATATTAGTTCCTTTTTCATAGAACCCCAAAAGGGCGTGCATGTGTGCTTGTTATAAAATAAACCCAAAAAGAGATCCACCAGCACAAACAAAATTATAAAAATATAATCCTATGCAGCATATAGAAGTGAACTGAACTAGTATATAAAAGAGAACTATTAATATACTAAAATCGATTGCAATGAAACAGTGGCTACAACTACAATTAAACCTTGCTTCTAATTATTCATAATTTAAACTTATCAATTCGCACAACATCATTAACAAATATTAATGAGAAATTGACACTCACACTTATATGCAAACACTTAAGATGAATTTTACAGGGTTAACTAATCGAGAGTTTTAATCAATATCATTAATCTTTTTTCAGATATATATTAAATTGAAACAAATAGATATATGTAAGAACTAAATTGGAATAAAGACAATGACACTTGGAAAGTACCTTGTCACGTAATGTCACATGTCACAAGCTGTCAACGGCATTAATCATTCTTTTTATTCTGTAAAAGACTTAACTAAAACACTTTCTAAAAATTAAGATGAAATTGAAATTTTTTAAAAAATGGATATCAAACTGAAATTTCGGAATGAAAACAAGCATTATTCGACTAATTAAACCTTTTATTTTTAAATTACGTGATATGTAGTTATTTTTAAGAGAAGATGATATGATTATCTATTTTATTACCTAATAAAATTATTTTAATTTAATAGAAAATATAAAATTATATAATGCTATAGATGCATTGTAGCGATATTAAATAAAGTGATACAAAGGCACTGTTGAAAAATGTAGTAAGGTATAAAAAGGCGGGCGGCGATCCTCGGAAGAAACTTAAAGATCTTTTGGCGCTTGAAATGAAGTAAGACGAGATTCAGTGAGCGGTGAAGTGGTTGATTCATGCTCTAATGGCGGTTCCTTTCAGAATGAACCATAACAAACATGGCATGCTTGCTCGTTTGAAGACTCTCGTCAACTCTCAGGTGCACAAACACCACACCACTCTTTTACTTTGGTTGAGACATTTTCTCAAACACATTGCGATACGTGACATCTCTCTAATTTTTGTTGGATTCTTTGGTTTAGAACTTTCACTCACCTGCTCCCAAACCGGGCAAACAATCAAAGCAAGACAGACCGTCTCCAAAACAAGACTTGGACTACTCTATTTGCCGAGGTAAAATTACTTAATTGTTTTTTACTTTTCAGCTTAGCACGGTTATTCGAAAATTTGTGACCTACTGCTGCTGTCGCTTTCATGTTATCTGAATTTATTTTTCTAATCGAGTCACTATGATACTATCAAACAGAATGCACATAAAACCATAGCTAAGTCTCTGATACTGAGTGCAAGTGGTTACCTAAAGTCAGTTTCAGACCTTGTATACGTAGAAACCCATGTTAAGCCATTGATTGTATGCATTTTGAGACATAGTTACAATTTGAAGTTATTATTCAGATCGCATAGGCATATCAGAATCGAAGACTTTGGATGCAGAGGAGCTTGGTGTAACTAGTTCTATGATTTCACACTCATCTATGTTTGTCCTGAAACTTCTTCGGAGCAAAGGTGAGAATATCCCTATACATCGACTGTTGTGTGCCACGTAAAAGGCTGGTAAAATTTTGGTATTGACAAATAATGATAAAAAATTAGTATTGCCTTCCTTTCCAGTTTATTTTTTGTATCTTGATTTTGAAAGTCTGGTCTTAGTATTTAGTTATTGAGTATCCTTTCTGGTTAATCCTAATAATGTAGACACCTCAAAGGATAATTTACAGGGGAGCATTCTTGCAGCTTTGAGCTGGTGGAATTGCTAGTCAACAAGGTTAAAGTATAATTCTATTGAATTACAGTGCATTGGTAAGGACTAGAAAGAAAGAATAATTACTATGAGAAGTATATATTGATGTGTTATGTAAAATGATACATAATACTGACATAGTGGTTCCATTTATGCTAGTAATTAGGTACTATAGTTGTCCTACCAGTATAACCACAAGCCATCAGTACAACAAGAAGACTAACCGTATTTATGCAAAGGTATGGAGGAGGTTCATTTATGTAGTCTCGCCCTTGCAATGCAAAGAAGTATTCAGATGTGAATCCATGACCCACAAGTTACCAAGGCACAACTTTACCGTTGTGCCATTGTAGCAACCTTTGCACATGCAAGAGGCTGTTTTGGATTCAAACTCATGATCAACGGACCATCATGACACAACTGTATCAGCGCTATGACTCGCTCTCGAAAAAGAGAACAAAGCATAAAATAATAAATAGGAAGCTAATAAAGACATTATGAGATATTAAGAATATAACGTTGCGAAGATGTGCTAATTCATTTTAAAACACTCTCAAGACAATTTGAGATATACTCCGTGGTTTATGTGATCTTTCCGCCTTTTTTTGAAAAGGATGCTCAGTTGTATGACACCTTGTTTGTTAGCGTAGGAATGAAGTGGAAAGAAATAGGACAGAAATACTAAATTTCTATTGTTTACCAGAAAACATTCCCCTCCCCTGAGTAAAATTGGCGTAGAATGGGAGGGAAGCGATCTCTCCCTTGTTCATTTTTTTTTTTAATATCTTAAAAATTAAACATTTTTTTATAACACTATTTTAAATAATAGATAAGATTATGTTAAGAAAAAATTATGGTGAAAAAATATTTTTTAATTAGTGTGAGGATATTTTTCATACAATTTGTTTGTTTCTTTGAATTCTATTTTTCACTCATCCAAACAAAAACAGAGAAATTGTTGTACTTTTTTCTTTCTTATTTCTATCCATGCAAGCAACACATATTTTCCACTCTATTTCTATCATTCCTAATTCTTTCCTTTATATTTCATTCATAATCCAAATAAAATGTTTAGGCATTTGTACTATACCTGTTTATATATTGGTACAAAATTTCATTTACCTTGAACTTTTTTGTATTTCGTTATACCCACATTTTCTTTTATAATGACTACGTTCTTTCACCTTTTATGAATTGCAGGATTTGAGTCCTACTTAGTAGGTGGGTGCGTGAGAGATCTAATACTCAATAGAACTCCAAAAGATTTTGATGTTATCACCACAGCAAAGCTTATGCAGGTTTTATGACAATGGCTCAATTTGTGAACTATATTGGAAGCATATGATACTATCACTTTTAATACACTTTTTTTCTTCAACGAAATCTAACAGGTGAGAAATCATTTTCGTCATTCAGTTCATGCTGAAATTGTTGGCCGTCGTTTTCCAATATGCTTGGTTCATATTAAAGGTTCTGTAGTTGAGGTTTGTCCATTAAGTAGTTATACAAGATTACCTTTGCTTTTATTTTTATCTACAAACTACATGTATTATTAGTCTGCACTCATTTGCAGGTTCTGCTTTCAATAATGTAATGTCAAAATATTGATCAACCTATACATTTATATTGTATCAGGTAACTAGTTTTGAGACAGTGGCACGAACTTCCAATGTGAAGGAACAATTTTTGTACTCTCAGTTGCCCAAATGCAGTAATAAAAAAGACCTATTTCGCTGCAAAAACTCCTTGCGTAGAGACTTCACAATTAATAGGTATCAATGGAGTTTATTTTTTTCCTTTAAATTTTCTATAGCTTGTATGCAATCTATTTGTTTTTGTGCATAGTTTCTGTTTTTAGTTGCTCTTTAAAACGGATTTTTGGATTATATGTTGCAATGTAGGAAGTTGAAGTAACAGTATCTGTTTTAATATTGAATATATAATTTTTATTTCTGTATTATTAATCCGTTTCTGATTGTGGTATCAGTTTATTTTATGACCCCTTTGCCAATAAAATCTACGATTATACCAATGGAATGGCAGATTTGAGGACTTTAAAGGTAACTCTCTATTCAATGTGTTAATGCATTTTTACAACCCCAAGTATGAGTGCAACTTGTAATTATGATTGGTGATGTGGATTCAGCTAGAAACTGTTATCCCTGCTCAGCTGTCCTTCAAAGAGGATCCAGGTAGGTAGCATCATACTCTCATCAGCATCTTTAAATAACGCATTCTTAATCACATTGATTTGCATGTACTATGAAAATGAAGTCACACGTAAGAATTTGTCTGTAGGAAGAATTTTGCGTGGCTTCAGACTTGCAGCTCGGCTAGGTTTATCATTATCAAGGGACATTGAGGCTGCATTCTGGGCGTATTCTTCACTAGTTATGAACTTGGACAAGGTACATCAATTGAAATTTTATGATGGTGGTGTGCTGCCCTGATTTTGGCATAAATGATAATTCTGCTCGTGATATCTGTTGTCCATGGGTTGTATAGAAATGCTCATTTTTTGTTGCACTTTATTATTGACATCTGTAAAAAGTAAATTGGTTCATTGCACTGAATACTGATAAGGTTTTATTTTTGGATATCAAATTAATTACAGTTGAAGTCTCACTACTCATCTTGCTTTTTCTATATATATATTTCAGAATAAAATTATGATTGAATTGAACTATATGCTGTCTTATGGAGCTGCTGAACCATCTCTGCGTCTACTTTGGAAATTCAAATTGCTTAAATTTTTACTTCCTTTACATGTAAGTGAATTCAAGTTACCGATTTTAGTCTTTTAATAATATGCCTGTCAACCAAATACAGTGTTTACAAATTGATTGGTTACAGGGAGCATATCTAGATGAAAAGGCTATTGAAGAAGATGATCAAGCTTCCAATATGTTGTTAGTAAGTTAGCTTTGCAAATAATTGGTTACAGGCAGCATCTTTCTTATGATATTATTTTGCTTTAATGAATGCAAATGCTAAAGTCATTACAAGCTGAAGGGATTTATTTCAATAAGTTTTAGTTCACTGTTAACTGGATCATTATTTGAATGCTTTGATGTGTATAGTCAAATATTGCTTGCTATTAATATAAGATTTGTTGTCACTCAAAATTGATCAACGAACTTGATTGAGTAATCCTAAATTATTTGCACACTTATCTAACTGAAATTCCATGTAGAACCATGAATCCTAAGGACAGAAGAATATTATTACCACTCTTCTGATGATAAGATTTTTATTTTTGTAAGGTCACAATTATGTCTATAAAAAAGGTCAAGGTATGAGGTCTTAGCGTCCAAATACTGATTACCTTTTGCCTTCTCATCTCCACCTACTTGAACGAGTGTGGCCTTATAGTCGGAATCACACTCATAAAAGTATACATTTGTTATACAATTTGCATGCTTTCACTTATGGTTCTGATTTTACTTTTGCAGAAGTTATTCTTTCATCTGGATAAGTCGCTTGCTTGCGATCGACCTTGTGATTGTACTCTGTGGTGAGTGATTGTAAGTTTCGTTTATCACAATAGTCCCCTCTCCAATAAAGAAAAAAAATGTTATTAACCTGAAGAATTTAGGCTTAGTTTGTCTATCAACCAGGTTTTGGGAACAATTTTAGGGTTTAGGTTTGAATGCGAACAAATATCCCATTGAACATTTACGCGTGTATAAAAAAGTAGAGCTATCTTCTGAAACCTTACTCCCAGATTGAAGGAGTTGAAAAATTATTATTGAATCTAAGTTTCAAATATTAGATGCTCGTAACTTAGTTTTGAGTGTTTAAGACCCATATATTGTAGACAATTTTACCTTCTTAAAACTATTTGTGTTACAGAAATCATGCCATTTTTAGTCAACTATTTAGCCGAGCTGACCTGGTTCCTGATATGGCAAATCAACATCCATATCAATAATTACTTTTATAGTAAAGCTATCTACTTTGACAAATAAAAACCAGCATAATGGTGGACTTAATTTTCAAGGTTTTACGGACGGAAGTGGAGAGGGAGAAGAACTGGTTTATAAAGGAACCTTATTTTCTACTGTAGCTGGAGTTTACTTGGCTAAGGCTTGGATGGATGTTGTTTGTGAATTTGTTTCTGTCTAAGTGATGGGTGTTTGTGTTTGACACCATTGTATATTTGTATATGTTACAGGATTGGATTGCTTGCATTTCACCTGGCATTAGTAAATGATCCTCAAGATCCCCTAGTGGTGTGGGCTTTTGCATCTGTTCTATATCATGGAGAGTGGAAAAAAGGTGTTAAATTTGCTAAAGAACAGGCCGGAATGAGTGTTAATTTTGTACCTGAAATAAGAAAGTGTAATATATACAAATCAGATGAAGAAATTGCAATGGCAGTTACTAAATTGGCATCTTTGGTGATGCGCTCGACACATGCATTGGTTGAAAAAACTAGTCTTCATCACTTCATGTGCATGCCTAGATACTCATCTTCTCCACAATCTGACATGGTAAGTAAATCTATATCATGAAGTTGCAATGGGATCAGATTCTATTCTAATTGGTTAGGCTATTCAAACATGCACTAGTTAGGGCTTATGGTACTTCCTTGTTTCCTACATAGACCTTGTCAACTATTATAAACATTTTTGGCTCTCAAATTGAAGTATCTCTGCTGTCTTGTAAAGAAATTGTTTCTAATTAGGTTTTTAGAATTTGGACTTGAAGCCTAATAAAATCCCACAAAACTCTAATAAAATCCCACAAAACTGATCATGAAGTTATTGGCCTGGAGCGTGGCAAATAGGAGGCTCAGTAATGGATTTAGGATTGACTCTAATACCATTTTAAAATTTGCGTTTAACTGCCAAAAGTAGCTTAAAAGGTGAGTGTTACCCCACTTATTTTGACTTTATTACTAATCATTGTTCTAACATCCCATTTCTGCAAATGTCCACATATTTTGACAGTATTATACATGCATACGTGCACTTTTAATCATTCAACCAGTTATCCATTGCCCGGGACTCCTTCTAAGATGAACACCAATCCGAATTTTAAATCATTGATCAATAGACTTAACGTAGCTTACTGGAAATTGGTACATGTCAGTAGATCATTTTGTATTTTTTACTGGGATATTTATCCTTTCTGCCCTTGTGCCAAACTGGTAGTATAGTTCTTGATTACAAAGTTATCCCACAGAGTCAAGCTATCTTTTACCCCTTGTAATTTGTAAATGGATCATTGTGTCCATTTGAAGATCTTATTGTGTGTTAATTCATAAGGCTCCGATCCAACTGAATCATTGTGGATTTCAGGTATTTGTATCCAGGAAAGCAGGGCAGCGTGCTCAGACAATTTTCAAAAGGCTGGCCAATGATGGTAAATTTTACACGAGTGGAAGAAGAAAAAATTTGAAGATAAATTATGACATGCTTGGGAAGGGTGAACTTTCAGAGACTGGATTTGTTTTGGGCAAAATTGTACTTGAAACTATGAGTAGTGGAATTGTTGGGGATGGGGAGGATTCTGAAGCTGGACAATGTCACCTAAAGACTAAGGGCACTGAAGAAATTGGTCTATCGCCACATCCAGATCTGGTAAACCATCAAGTGGCGTCAATGGATGGTGAAGGACAACTTTTATCAATACCAAATTCAGAATGCGGGCAAGGAAAAAACAAGAAACGGAAACTGGTTAAGGATAGTTGTATTGCAAGGAAGAAAATGGGCTCGGGGAACCATAAATTGTCTGTGGAATATGAATGCAAGGAAAATAAAAAAGAGCAGCAGAAGGTAGTTAAGTTAAGCCAGAAGGCTGATCCATCCTTGACGAAGGACTCCACAGAAAACAATATTTATCTCAGAAAACAGCTGACAAATAATAGGAAGAAAATAACCAGTGCCAATACATTTCTAGACCAAGCTATGCAAATGAAGACGGATGAATACAGCACATGTACGGCGTCACAATCTGCAGAATCTGATAATCATCAGGTGATAGCTCACAACTTGGACATGGATGCAAAAACAACAGATAACAACCTGGACGTGGATGCAAAAACACCAAATGAGTCGGACTTGAAGAAGAAAATAATGAGATTATCAATGATTGAACTCTTTAAAGTGAAGTAACACTGAAACAGCACTCTACACAAGCTAACAAGCGATGAATGAAAATTTTTGGTGGCAGTAGATGTTTGATTTCCTCCTGCCTGACCAGCATAGTTGAGAGGCAAAAAACGAAGCAGATAATTCTAGCTATGCTTTTTGCCATAAAGAGTTTAGCTTCCTACTTCCCTTTCCCCTCAAAGCTTGGTGATTTAAAACTGCGTCCAGTTCCTCTATTTTGTTCTTATGCTTATATTTTTAAGGCTATCCTGGGTCTGTACCATTGAGAGATATCTCTTTCCTCCACTTTTTAATGTGGCAAAGAACTGAGGGAAGCTTGGTCTGTTAGGTATCTGTATGAGATACAAAGCCCTAGGATGAGAGTTTAACAAAACAAAACTGTATGGTTGATCATATGATTCATTAGTAACTTAACAGGATATTAACCTAAGCAAATCAAACTGGCGTACTAATCTATCATCACTCGAGCAAGGACGAATACTAGCACTTACAATTAGGTATCAGCTATTTAATTATTTTAGGATCAAAACTTCGTGCCCAAGCAAATATTATTCAAGTAAAATTCCCTAAAGTTTTGTAACACAACGAGCTTGAGTTCTTGTTGAGCTTAATAATTAACTTGATATGAAGTATTTATAATATGTGTGTGGTATAATATATGTATGTGTGTTGTAATTTTTCTTAATGAATTTGTAGTACCTAAAATCGAATAAGAAACATTTTATGGAAAATATAATATATTACGAATTCAGCTCTAATTTATACGTGTAATATATCGATTTAAAATGAAGCAATTAATAGTTTTATTTAACTAGGTTGGTTTTGAAAGAATTACAATTTGCTTACTAAATACTTCATTTCAATTTTAAGCTTTTTAGTATCCTTACTTATTTCAGTAGTAGAAAACAACCCCTGCATATGCCCTAAACCATAATAGGAATAGAATTAAAAATAATGCAAAAAGTTTCAAACGTGCAGTTTAATTCAAATGAAATGAAAAAACACAATGTGCTGTGGTCAAACTACATGTTCTATAGCTACTACAAAAAAATCAGATTGTTTTTTCTACATGCCATATCCTGGGAATTTGGTCTTGGTACCCCATGTTTCCTTCCTGCACCCCCATAATGAAAAGCTAAAATTTTCCCTCATCTTCTCTCCAATTCCCCGTCCCACTTCCATACTTTCCTCTACATTAAGTAAATGATATGGATGTGAAATTTCTCATGGTCACAATTTTTATGCAGTGATTGTGTTGTTTGAATAGAAATGTTTAAGTTTGAGACAAAATAGTTTGATTTAAATGAATGAATCCAAAAGGTGAGGTTTGTTGTATGGTGAGTAATGAAAAATTATGATTAAGTCAAATTGTTTAGAACAAAACAAAACATGTTATGTTAGACATGAAAAATGAAGAAAATATCAATTTGAACTAATTGGATCCTTGTCATATGTGTAAGTTTTCTTAATCATGCAAAGTCGCTGTGTGAGAAAAATTGAAATTTAATTAATTAGAAATCTAAAATCTTTAATAGTTGGACAAGCTGTTTGAATACAAACTCAAAAGTTTGGTCATCGGACAAATCAATTATTGTTGGATAAAATTCAATTAATTGAAAATATCAAAGTTTTGGTAGTTGGGTGAGCAAAATTTTCACTAGGCAATTAAAATTCACTACGTGTGCTAGCACCTTTGACCAGACAATTTGCAACATTTACTTAATTCATTAAGTAAATCAAGTGTTGGCTGAAGGAAAATTATTTTCAAAAAAAAAATGTTAAATGTTTCAAAATGCTAAAATTTGTTTATTATTCACCATATGATATTTGATTAATATTTTGTATTTGAATATTATTTTATTATTTTTGTGTAAAGAAAAATTAATTATAATTTATTAGTAATTAAGTTGTGGCTTGTTTAGATGAGTTATAATGTATGCCAATATTTAGTGAGATCAATGAAATTTGTATAAATTTGGAATCATACATCTAGTCTTGTTGTTTCAGAAAGTGGATTTGATTGAATTTAAGAGAAAATAGGGGTGAAAGTTGAGTTTTTTGAATTAGGAAAAAAATGATAAGATTAGAAGAGAAATGAAAGAAAGATGATGAGAATTACCAAACGATGTTATTAATATGATAAGTAAAAAATAAAAATTTAATTGATAAGAATATAAAGTTACTAGTTTACCTTTGTATATAAAAGTAATTTAAATTAAATTGCAAATAGTGTAAATTATATTACAATAAAATGTAAGTTAATATTTAAACTGGCAAAAAAATATTTTGTGATTTTTAGAAATTAAAATGGAATCATTTAAAAAAATTTAAATAATAATTTAAAATTATAAAATTATTTTAAATTGACATGTGCTAGTTTAAAAATAATATAAATTTACTTCTACCATAATTATCTAATAGAATTTCTAAATTACAAATTTATAATATATTAACAAAAAGTGTTTAATTCTATTCATTTATAATTAATATTATTTTTTTGTATCCAATCAAAAATTTAATCTAAATAAGATATTAATTAATTTAATCTAAACATAAATATAATTTTTAACTAATTAAAATTGACTAATCTACAACACTTCAAAATAAAGCTCTAATTAATTACGTTTTAAATAATTGGACATTTCTATGATAAATATCATTTTTCTGTAATGGCCTAAAAAATTAAAAATTACAATTTAATTAATTACAATCTTTTATAGTGAATACTATTTAAGCTAACGACGTAAAAAAATTGAAACTTTTCTTAAATTGGACTTAACAAAAGAATTAAATTAAACTTTTTACTCTAGTTACATAAAAAAATTTAAAAATATTATTTTACCATAAAAGATACATTTGTAAATTTTTTTACCATAAAAAACACCATAATATTTATTAAATAAAAACATATTAACAAAAACACAATTTTCTACTTAAAAAATAATAATATATTATACAATGAAAAGTCATAATAGAAGTATGAAGATGGAATAATAATTGTATAAGAAGTTTACCTAATTTTTTACTCAAATCTTTCATCACTCTCTTTTCACTCCTTCAAATACGTCAATCATCACAAAAGTCACTTACAAATTCATTCTCTATTACAATAAATAAGTACAAACAAATACAGACTTAAGATGATATGTAAACAATTATTTTTTAGTTGTGTATTAATTAAGTATCGACACTTATATGTAACAAATATATTTTTTCTTCACCAATAATTTCAATCACATTAATAAAGAGAAAATGTCTAAGTGATGAAAAGTTGAAAATATGGGTATTTGTTTTTCGAAGAGTCTATGTTTTTAGAAGATGGTACAATAAATTGAGTATTTGTTTTATAATAGAAAATTCGATTTTATGTTTTTAGGGTGTTAATGAGTACTGGTTTCATATGGAAATAATAAAATGTAATATTAAAATTCATTAATAATAAATTTAACTTAATGCTTTAGTAATATATTTTTTGAAAGATTCAACTGAATTTGTATGTGAATAATTATGTTAGAAATGTTATATATATATATATATATATATATATATATATATATATATATATATATATATATATATATATATATATATATATATATATTTTTGCT
>Ga0214545_1002636_pt1 | contig 34545 bp, 24 predicted proteins | sample CNSS4metaG_FD_160064 | JGI IMG/M metagenome (GOLD analysis project Ga0214545, IMG submission 160064) | Root nodule microbial communities from cowpea collected in UCLA plant growth center, Los Angeles, California, USA - CNSS4 | ecosystem: Host-associated > Plants > Roots > Nodule | place: USA...
GGCCCATAGCACTTCCACTAATTCTTTTGGCCATCGGCCCTTGGCGTTGTCCAACCATTTACGCAGTTCTACTAGTATAACCTTGTTTGCTGCCTCGGCCTGTCCATTGGTCTGTGGGTGTTCAACAAAGCTGGTTACATGTTTGATGCCCAGGCTGATATAAAATTTAGTCAGTTCTTTGTCTATAAACTGTCGGCCATTGTCGGTGATGATTGTATGTGGGACGCCATACCGGCATATAATATCCTTCCAGACGAATTGTTGGACTTGTTGGGCTGTAATGGTGGCTAATGGTTTGGCTTCTATCCACTTGGTGAAGTAGTCGACAGCTACTATCAAGAATTTTACTTGGTCTTTTCTTGGGGAGAAAGGGTCGAGAATGTCCATTCCCCACTTTGCGAAGGGCCACGGGGATAGTATAGAATGGAGTTGTTCTTGTTTTTGATGGATGAGGTTGCCATGTTTCTGGCAGGGTATGCATCTTTTGACAAAATCGTGGCAATCGGCCTCCATGGTCTTCCAGAAGTAACCAGCGCGAAGGATTCTGGTAGTCATGGTGCGTGCATCGGAATGATAGCCACATATGCCTTCATGTAATTCTTTAATGATGTACTGAGCTTGTTCTGCAGTGACGCATTTGAGAAGTGGTTGGCCGTATCCTCGTTTGTACAGGTCATCGCCTATCATCGTGTACCTGTCAGCTTTAGTTAGCCAACTCCTGTCAGTGTCAGGTGGGGGGTTACTGGTTTGGAGGTATTGGATGTAGGGAGTTGTCCAATTGTCGTCTTGGTGTTGAGTTAGGGTGTGACAAGTGTTTGTGATGGAAGGGGCGGATAGCGTTTGCTATAAGAGTGATCGGTAGTGGCTTTTTAGCTTAGTGCTGGCTAGTTTGGATAATATGTTGGCTCTGATGTTTGCGGATCTGGGAATGTGTTGGACGCAGACTTGTTCGAAGGTAGATTGGATGACTTTTTGGACCAGGTGATAGTAATGTAGGAGGGTAGGGTCTTTGATCTCGAACTCGTCATTTAGATGGCCCACAGTAAGCTTGGAATCGGTTTTGCATGTGAGTGATTTGACACCAACTTCGCGGGCTTGGTTGTTGGACGTTCTGAAGGCGAAGTGGAGGGATTTTTCGACGAGGACGTCGTTGGGGCCTTCTAGGACGATGTCGGCACCTACCTCTTTTGGGTTTGACGAACCATCAACATAAAGTGTCCATTGGTCCTCTTTAGGGGTTCGTTGGAGATCGTTGACAAAGTCTAGGAGGCATTGAGCTTTGATGGGGCCGTGGGGTTCATAGCGGATGTTGAATTCGGATAATTCGACGGCCCAAGATGACATGCGACCCGCGAGGTCTGGTTTCTGCAGTATCTTCTGGATGGGGTAGTCGATTTTGACGATGATGTTCTGATTTTGAAAATAGGGACATAGGCGTCGTGTTGCATGTACTTGGGATAGGGCTAACTTCTCCACCATCTGGTATCTGGTTTTGAGATCTTGCAGGGTTCGACTGACGAAGCATACAGGGTGTTGAGTGCCATTGACATCTTGAACCAGCACGGCGCTTACGGTGTGATCCGTGGCGGTGATGTAAACGAGTAGGGGTTGATGGGTGTCTGACTTATGGAGGATGGGTGGTGAGGTGAGGGTGGTTTTTAGTTTTTGAAAGACTTGTTCACAATCGTCGTTCCACGTGAACTTGGCCGATTTTTTGAGCAGTTGAATGATGGGTTGGGTTTGTTCGGCTAACTAGGGAAGGAAGCGGGAGATGGCGGTTAGTTGGCCTATGAGACGTTGTACTTCTTTGACACTGTTGGAGCTTCGCATGTCAATAATTGCATTGCACTTTTCGGGGTTAGCCTCTATGTCACGTTGTGTAAGCATGACTCCGAGGAATTTACCACGGTCGACGCCGAAGACGCATTTTTTGGGGTTGAGGCGGAGGTTGTATTGTCTTAATGCAGAGAAGATGGTGGACAAGTCTTGAGCATGCTGGTGATGACTTCGGGATTTGACGACCATATCGTCAACGTATACCTTGACACACTTGCCCATTATATGGCTGAAGACCTTATCCATTAGTTACTGATATGTTGCTTTTACGTTTTTGAGGCCGAACGGCATGACCTTGTAGAAGTAGTTGGCATCGTTTGTAATGAAGGCGGTTTTGTTCATGTTGGATGTGGCCATGGGAATCTGGTTGTAACCAGAGTATGCATCAAGAAAACTGAGAACTTTGTTACCGACTGTACCGTCGACATGCCGGTCAATGTTGGGTAAGGGGTAGGCATCCCTAGAACAGGCTTTATTGAGATCCGTGTAATCAACGCACATCCGCCACTTGCCATTAGCTTTCTTGACTAAAACCACGTTGGAGAGCCAAGTGGTGTAGTGGGCTTCTTCGATAAACCCTACATTGAGCAACTTGTCGACTTCGGCCTTGGTCGCTAATCGACGTTCTTCGCCAAGTTTGCATTTTTTCTGGGACACATATCGGGCATCCTTGTAAATGGATAATTTGTGGGATGCGACTTGAGGGTTAACGCCGGGTAAGTCAGCAGCTGACCAAGCAAAGAGGTCTGTGTTGTTGATGAGGGTGGGTGTAAGGATGTCGCGCTATTCAGGTTGTAATCTAGTGTTGAGTTTGATGACGCGTCAATTAGTGAGTTCTAGTGGTATGGTTTCTTCGACCGACTCGAGGCGGGCATCTTAGCCTACTCTGGGGTTTAGATCATCGCCAGATAAGGCTATGTCAGAGTCGGGTGGTTGTTCAATATGATTGGTCTGAAGGATGGGAAGCTGCGGGCGTAGGCTGGCCATGTAGCATTCGCGTGCGAGCCGTTGGTCGCCATGAATGGTAAGGATGTCGCCAGATGGGGATGGAAATTTCATGGCCAGATGAGGTGTGGAGACGACAACGCCAAAAGTGTTAAGTGAAGGTCGGCCGAGGAGGACATTATAGGATGTGGGCGCATCGATGACGAGGAATCGGATAGGTACTGTCTTGCATTATATATTGATGCATGAAAGCCTTCTCCTGAACCAAAATTCTTTTATCGTTTTACCTTTTAATGTCTGTTGTATGTGATTTTAGAAAAGGTATATGTATGTTTGTGGTTTCAATTGTATTGAGTACTCTCTATGACTCCATCACTATTATGATTATTATGATTCTTCTTCTTTTTTTTATAATTTGCCGAGATGTTTAGAGTTTTTCTCCTAAATGTGGCACAATTATTATAATAATTATTTTTATTATTATTATTTATATATTGTTATTACTAGTTATTATTATTATAATTATTAATTTTATTTTTTTATTATTATCACTAGTTATTATTATTATTAGGTTAAAATACCTTTTTGGTCCCAATTTTCGTCAAGTCTTTTCAAATAAGTCCTAATTTTGGTTTTGTGTTCAAATAGGTCCCAATTTTCGTCAATTTTGTTCAATTGGGTCCTTTTTTGCTAACACCGTTTAAATCATTAACGACCATGAACAGTGACTGTCACGTGTCACTTCGTGATTTTTTTCAATTTTTTTAATTTTTTTTAAATTTTTAAAAATTTTTTTAAATGTACACGTGTCAACCCAAGAGTGTGCCATGTATCACTTCGTGGTTTTTGAATTTTTTTTGAATTTTTTTTTTGAATTTTTTTTGAATTTTTATAAAATTTTTTATAAAACTTTTTTAAATTTTTTTAAATTTTTTTAAATGTCCACGTGTCAATCCAATTGCGTGCCACGTGTCAAAGTCAATGTTCTAAATTCAATTTGGTCCCTATATTTGTTATTTTTGTTCAATTAGATCCCAATTTTTGTTAACATTATTAAAACCAAATTTAATTTTTATATTAAAATTCACATTTTTTATTAAATATTTTTATATAATATATTAAAATTCACATCATTATGACTTTGATATAAAAATTAAATTTGGTCACATCTTCGATAAGGACCAAATTGGTTAATTTTAACAAAAATTGGGACCTAATTGAACAAAAATAACAAATATAGGGACCAAACTGAATATAGAATATTGACTTTGACACGTGGCACACTATGAGGTTGACACGTGGACATTTAAAAAAAATGTAAAAAAAATTTAAAAAAATTCCAAAAAAAAAAAAAAATTCCAAAAAACCACGAAGTGACCCATGGCACGCTCTTGGGTTGACACGTGTACATTTAAAAAATATATTAAAAAAATTTTAAAAAAAAATTAAAAAAAATAAAAATAAAAATAAAAAAATTGAAAAAAACCACGAAGTGACACGTGACAGTCACTGTTCATGGCCGTTAATGATTTAAACTGTGTTAACAAAAAAGGACCCAATTGAACAAAATTGACGAAAATTGGGACCTATTTGAACACAAAACCAAAATTAGGACTTATTTGAAAAAACTTGACGAAAATTGAGACCAAAAAGATATTTTAACCTTATTATTATTATTATTATTATTTATTTTTATTACTTTTATTACTATTATTTCATTTATTATTATTATTATTTTATTTTATTATTATTTTATTATTAGTACTATTATTATTATAGTTATTATAATTATTATTATTTATATATTATTATTAGATTTTATTATTATTATTTTTATTTATATTATTATTACTATTATTATTATTATTATTATTATTATTATTATTACTTTATGTACTATTATTATTGATATTTTATTAATATTATTTTATTATTATTTTTAATATTATTATTATTATTATTTATATATTATTATTACTAGTTATTATTATTATAATAATTATTTTATTTTTACTATTATTATTATTATTATTATTTATATATTATTATTACTAGTTATTATTATTACTATTATTATTTTTATTATTAGTACTATTATTATTATTTTATTTACTATTATTGTTAATATTTTATTATTATTATTATTATTATTATTATTATTTTACTATTATTATTATTAAAATGATTATTTATTATTATTATTATTATTTATATATTATTATTATTATTAGTTATTACTATTATTATTTTTATTGTTATTACTATTATTGTTATTATTATTATTTTATTTTGCAATTATTATTAATATTTTATTTTATTATTATTGTAAAGCCCTCTTATTTCAACCCCAATCTTTAAGGGCTGCCCTAAGGTCTAATGGGCCTATGGGTTGGTCCATAGGGAGCTAAATGACCCAAGACCTGCCCTAACCCACTCATTGGTATCATTTCAGAAAAATAGTTCTCCCTTACTTCCTCTTTGAGCAGTTATGAAGCTCTACTAGGGTTCAGCCATTGTTTCTCATCAAGTGAACTCAGACCAGTTCTCTACTCTTCGTAAGTCAGCTTCCAACTCATGCTCTTGCTCCATTCTGTTCATTCTTCGTAGTTCCAACTAGGGTTGTCTTAAAATAACATGTTATTTTATGGTTTGACCGGTTGTATCGTCGATTAGATGTCTGTACCTTGAGAAATGTGTCATGCATTACTGTAGTGATTTTTGGTTTTGTGATAATAAATTTTCTTAGGAATTTTGGTGTAAGAATTATGGTTGTGGGTTGTTCTTGATTGTATGAAATTGCAGGTACTTAAATGTTGGCACTCATTTATTTGGGATGGATACTATTTTATGATATATGTATGTCTTGGTATGCATTTATAAAGTGTGAGATGAATGAGTTTGCAGGAGTGATGTGATTCATGGATTGTGAATGATGAACTTGGATAAATCGTGGCATGCGATTTCAATGATATTGGTATGAAGTACAATTTTATATTCATGGATTGGGAAGGATGAGTTGGAATAGATTCAACATGGAATATGAATGTGGATTTGGTTATAAAGGTTGGCATGAGAGTTATGTGCATGATAAATAATACTTGATTGATTGAGTATGATTGGTCTGTGTCAATGCGTAATTCCATGAGCCTCTAGGTGAGACCTCATGGTGGTGCTTCAGTGGTCAGGACGTAATTCCATGACCCTTGTTAGTGGGAGTTCATGGTGGTGCCCCCATCTATATAATTTGGTAAGGATTCAAGTTAAGGTTGGATCCTGACACTCTAAGGAGTCAGTTAGTCTCACTTAGAGCGGACTGGCTCTTGTGGTGAGAGTAGCAGGAGGCCTGAAACTCATTAAGGGCCAACCTTGTCTGTGGGGGATTGAGACATTGTACCTTAACTCGGGGGTGAGCAAAAATATCCACCACAAGTGCAAGCATCCACTGAATCCGACTAGATTATATGTAATCCGGATGAGTCGAGTCTGAGTTTAGTGTATTGTTTGAGAAGTCATAACATGACTGATTGATAAATACTGTTTAGATTGTGTGATAACATGTGACTACATGATAAACTGTTTCTACTCTAGCTTACCTTGTTGCTTGTTTGGTTGTCTTGTATATGGTTCTTCTCCTTTTGCAATGATCATCAATATATTGATGTGATCAGATGTGAGTGGCACTCGAGGTCAATATGGAAGGGATGATTCTGCTACGTAGTCCGCCTGGACTGGATTCTACTGCTCAGGGCTTCGTTATAGGGCTATGGCCCATGTATTTGCTTGGCCTTTAATTTTAAATTGGAGTATCATTGAACTTTGTATCTTATTTGGCTTTTGCCATCGTGGTGTGCCTTGAGTATTGGAAGGAGTTATACTTATGTTCTAAGACCACGTTGCTATGTTATCGTGTGTGACGTTTCCTTTAATTAGGGTTATCGATTAAATGGGACGTTACAATTATTATTATTATTTATTATTATTATTATTATTATTACTATTATTATTATTATTTTTATTTTTATTTTATTTTACTATTATTTTATTATTAGAATTTTTTTTATATTTTATGATTTTAGTATCATTATTGTTTTATTATTATTGCTTTATTTTGTTATTATTATTATTAGTTTGCTATTATTGTTTTAATTTATTAGTATTATTGTTTTATTATTATTGTTTCCTTTTATTTCATTTTATTATTGTTTTCATTATTATTATTGTTTTGTTTTATTTGTATTATTATTATTATTGTTGTTGTTGTTGTTAGTTTTATTATTATTATTATTATTATTATTATTGTTTTATTGTCCGTGCGATATTTTGGGACAATAGTTATGTATTCTTCTTGCTTTTGTATATTGTTTGGCTGTTCAACATTGTGTTGGACTATGATCCAGTCATGTGATTATGACTGGATAAGCATATTTCATGTTATGGATTGTATGTATGGTCTTTTGGGTTCTTTGGAGTCCAAAAACTAGTGTGGCACCTAACGACTTGGGGTGTGCTGCCTAGCGGCTTAGGGTGTGCTGCCAGGTGATAAAGGAAAACCAGATAGGCTTGGACCGCATGGCGCCTGCGGAAAATGTGATCTCGCAAAGCGGAAAAGATCTGGTAGAGGCTCTGGAAAGCGCGTGGCGCTTGGTGGTGAGGAGTGTGCCGCTAGGCGATAATTGCAGGCATGAGCATTAGAGGTGCGTTTGTGCCTAGCGGTACGCGTCCCTCGCCAGGCGGTCTGCAAGTGGGCCGTGCCTGGCGCCTTATGAGCAGCACCAAGCGATTTTTGTTGTAACAGATTTGGGTTGTGCTTACGTTGATGTGCGTAGTCTACAATGCTTCTAGGATATCTCAAAGGTTGACTTGCTGGTGTTCTTTGAGTTGTGGCTCGGAACGTATCCCTTGAGTTATGGCTCGGGATAGGGGTTAAGCATGTGGTATTCCTTGAATTGTGGATCTGAATAGCAGCTCTTGAGGTTTGGCTCGGGGTGGCGGATGAACACGAGGAACTCTTGAGTTGTGGATCGGGTTGGTGAGTGTTACAGGTGAGAGTGTGCTGGTTGTAGCCAGTACGGATGGGTCCAAATAGATTGCCCTCCTTAGTAATTGGTTGACGAGTTTGGTATTCTTGGGACGTTACGAACTATGTTCGTATTGGGAACTCGACCCGGCGTTACGGTGTGTGATCTGTAGCATGGTTTCCCGCACGTGCTCTATCGGTTGTGGTCGATAGGTATGGCAACAAGACATCTTGAGGTAATTCCTAGAAGACGTAGAACACGGTTCACATGGTTGTGGCCATGTGGTGTGAAATCAAAGGATGGAAGTCCTTTGTTGTGATTGATTGATATATATAAATGTGTTGTGTATGTATATGGTTTATTCTGTTAGCTCACCCTATCTGCTTGTGTTTGGCGATGATCGTGTACGCGGTACATGGGAGCAGATGATGTTGCAGGTGGATTCAGTGAGGCTTGGCGACGGAGCGGGAATAGCTTGGGAGTCTTTATGATTTATGGCTTTGAAATAAATTGTAAACACTATGGATGTTTTATACTATTTTGAGTTTTATAAATTATGGAATTTTGGACTATTCATAGATTTAATAAAGTTTTAAATTTCCCGCGGTTTTGGGAAATGATGCTTTAATAAATGAAACTGTCATAATATTTCTTTACTTTTTATTTAAAATCTGTAATATCCTGACAGGATGTTACATTACGTCATATATGTCACATCATATAGATATAATTGTTATGCAGGAGAGGGAACAACTCTTCATGGTGCTAGCACGATTAAGAATTGGAGGGCTATGTACTCTCCTCGCGTTTAGGTCGAAATTCGATTAAGTTTTCCGAGTAATACACAGTTCATCAAAGATTTTCATAATGGTAAGTGGGATAGTTCGTCCAATGGTAAGTCGGATTGCTCGTCCAATGGTAAGTTGGATAGTTCGTCCAATGGTAAGTCAGATAGTTCGTCCAATGGTAAGTCAGATAGCTCGTCCAATGGTAAGTCAGATCGCTCGTCTAGTGGTGAGTCGGATGGTTCGTCGAATGGAAGTTGGACAACTCGGCCAAACTGTAAAAACGAGTTTGTACACAGGCAGGTGGCTTAGTGATATGGCCCAACGACAACCCAAAAGAAGTAGGTGATATCGCTGTCGTTAGGCGATCAAATTACCACTACTTAACTTTAGCAACTTCAGTATTGCATGGTTAGTAGTGAACAAACTAGTTAGGGTTAAGATAACCCTGGGTCATCTCATAACAAATACAGAATTGATCTCAAATATTTGATTCTTATAGAAATGCAATTAAAACTAGTAACTATAAAAATATGGGGTTTTGATATGCAAAGAATGAATGTCAGACAAATAAAGGATTGTAAACATAGTAATAGAAACTAGGTCAATTCCACTGCTTTTTCAAAATAGGATTTTTCATCGGTTATCTAGAGATTATTGTTAAATTAATTATTGTTGTTGATTTACAAATCATTCAATGTAAAGTCTCAATTCATTTGTTGGCATTCTCACTTTTAATCAAAGTACATTCTCATTTAAAAGTGAGAATTTTTAGATTATCCATAGTAAATTCAACCAAAGTACAGTCTCAATTAAATTTTGCTATGCCTAATCATGTCTATTCCTTTGTTTCTTCACTAAATAGAAAACTTAATTAATCAAAGTAAAGTCTTGACTCATTTTAGTTAAAGTAATTATCTCTAATCAAAGTACAGTCTCAATAATTGGCAAAAAACAAATTTAATCAAATCAAAGTTTTTAAATAAAATCAAAGAAAAGTCTCAATTGAATTTAAAAACCTTTTAACTCATATGATTAGCATGCATGTAGATTTAAAATCATTATTTTCTATTCGATTAAGAAGCAAAGGACATAGATAAACAAGAACCACAACAATAATAAAAATAACAAATACATAAATCCATCTAAGAATCCAATTAAGAAATTACAGTGGAATCAACCCTAAAAGCTTAGCCCTCCATGGCTTTGATGGAAGACATGATAATATGATGAAGGAAAGAAAGTAAAATGAAAGGAAGAATGAGAGATGTGGTCAATGACAGTATCTGCCAAAACCCGAGAGTTTCTAAGTAAGTGTCCTCCTTCTGCTCCCTTAAGCCTCTTTATATAGGATTCAATCGGACTTGGACTTTATCTGTTTGGTTGCTAAAATTTTTTATCTTTATTTAATTAATTAGCAACATAATTTCTGTCCAATTTCGAATTCTGCCTCTCTTGTTTAACCATTTTTGCAATTTTGACCAGAGTTAACTGCTGGCTTTGATCATTTGACCAGTGTTGACAAGTTTTGACCAGTTTAACTGCCTATCAGATGCTGACATGTGACAGTGCACTTTCTCTCTCCAAAATTAGGGTTTTTGTAGATTGCAATGGAAGAATGAGCTTTGACAGCTGCTGCATTGGTGGACTCCGACGCGGAGCTACTGCGACAGAGGCTCGAACAGGTGCTTCATTCACGGTGCAGATGCGTGGTGAACTGCTGCTCCGATCTGGCTCGCAGGTGCATATGCGGTTGTGCGCGAATCTGAAGGTGTTCGCTGCCATGGACGTGATTTCCGCTGCTGTTGCGGACGGTGATTGAACGCTGCATTTTGGTGAGAAGGATGCTGGATGTGCGGAGATGCGACGCGGCCTTGGGTTGCTGCTGCAGAGATGGTGTGCTGTCGTTGACGCTCCAGATCTATGGTGTGTGTGCAGCTCGCGATTTGAAGTGCTGGACTATTGTTGTGTGATGATGAACGAGGGTGTTGCAGTGATGGTGATTCTGGTCCACGGGAAGAAGGGTAGAGGCTGCCATGGCTTGCGTTTCGCGCATGATGAACGAAGAGCTAGTGCTGGTTCAATGCTTCCATGCGAGATGAAGCTTCTACAATGGTGATTGGCAAGCTGTCACGGTGGCTACGGTGGTACAGAAGGTTGAAGATGGTGGATGCGTGAACTGCCTTGGAGGCCGGCGCAGCTGCTGCTGGAATTTCCGGCGTCAAGGCTGCGCGAATCTTCTGGGATAGTCACGGTGTGCAGGTGGTGCGTGAAGCTGCATCGTTCTTCTTCTGCAGGTTTGTGGTGGAGCGTTAATGGTGGATTCGAACTCACAGTGGTGCAGAAGGTTGAAGATGGTGGCTAATTTGTGGTGCTGTACTAGCTCGCGGTGGTCGGAAAGTTTGCTGCCGGCAAGGGTGGCGGCTGCCATGGTGATGGAAGGAGATGATGAAAATTATGGTTAGGGTTTCATTTTGGGAGATGGTGATGTGACAAGCTCTGATTGCTCAATTTGGTGAGTGGAGGATTATGACACGTGTCATCATGTGGTTGGACAGATTTAGAAGGTGAGGATTACTAGATGGCATAATCTGGTTGAGATGAGTTTAAGTGGTAGGAAGGGTGCAACTTACTAAAAACTGGGGGTCTATAACAGGTTTTTGTGGTCCACTTGCAAGAGGAGTGTGTAAATAAAAATCGGGGGGGGGGGGTGCATTTAGCTCCTGAATTATTCTTTTCTAGGATTTTCTGATTTTGGACTTTTGTAACTTTAAATATTTCAAATCCAAACTTTTAATGACCCAAATTAAATTCCAGCTGCATTAACAAACGTTAGAATATCCAATAATATTTTATGTGTGAAATCCAATTATTTCCCCTTTCTTCTCTCCACTGCCCAAACTGAAAACACTCTCTTAAAATACTCACACTCTGCATCAACCTTCATAATTTTTCCAATCCTCTCCAACCAGAAAACTCAAAATTCTCATTCTGATCCACCCTCTCTTCTTGTTGCAGCCAGCAACACTGAATTTGGAGCTGAACTTCTCCCTCAAGTTGTTCTTCCCTCCCATTCTTGTAAGTTCACTTCAAGTTTTTCCCTTTTCTCTGCAAATTCAGATGATGGAGCATCTCCTTCTTTAAAATCCTAATTGAAGTCCTATTCTCACTTTAAATTCTACATTCCAGCTTCCTAGGTTGTGCAATTAAGGGGTTCCTTTGTTGAAAACGTTTTGCTTCTTGGGGATTTCAATAAGGTAAGGGAAACTAGCCAATTTTCTCTAATTCTTGCATAGAAGTATTTCTAATGGTCTGAAAGTTCATGATTTAGTGTTGTATGAAGGTTTGATCGGTGTGATTGAATGTATGAGTCGATTGTGCAAAATCTTGTGTTGTTGCATGTTGAAATAGATTGGGAACCTGGTATTTTCGCCTAGGTGAGTAGCTCTCGCCTGAGCAAAAACGCCAGGAATTTACCCCTGGAACTGCACGAGGTCTTGCCTAGGCGAGCTGGGTTCGCCTGAGCGAGAGAGACGCTCTAGTCTAAGCGAAACAGCTTAGCCTGAGCGAGAATTCGCCCAGTTTTAGAGTTGCCCACTAGTCTCACTCAGGCGAGAGTGACTCGCCTAAGCAAGGGTGACCCTCTCGCCTAGGCGAGACCTTCTAGCTTGAGCGAGTTCCTTTGCAGAATTGTGATTGTTTTCCTCTGTTTTAAATTATTGAATGCTATCATGAATAATATATTGTGATGTTTGTTGTACTATGCTTGAATTCCGGTGATTTGTAGAACATGTAGTAGGATTGTATGAAATCAGATTATCGGAGGGTGTGGTAGCACTAGAATTCAATGGAAATTCTAGAGAGTAAGTTATTGTATGTAAGGACATGAGGACTCCTAAATTGGTTGGTATCCTGAAATTCCAATAATCATTCGCGCTCAGATAGAGCAGAATGAATTATTTTGTGAGGAGTAGTAGGGGTCATAGTCTCTAGACTTGATCGAGTCTTAGACGCGAATGGGACTTACCTTATGAGAGGTTGGGTGATAGCCCCATGTGTCCATACTCTGCAGAGTTTGGGAACCGTTACAGGTGCAAGCCACCAAGAGCTCCAATGTTCCTTACATAATCCGGATATTAAGTCTAGAGTCGTGTGTATGTATTATGAGAGTCTACTTAATTATGACAGATGTGAAAATTTCTAATTTATGCTTATTATCAATTTGTATGATTTCTCTTAATTAAGTTAGCTTACCATTTCTTGCCTATGTTTGTTTCCTCTGTGTTTTTTTCTCTTTTGCTATGATCGCCTTTTTGGTGTGAGCAGACACAAGTGCAGGCGAAGATACTCCTCTTCTTGATAGGAGTTGATCTGTGGTCGTGGATATCTAGTAGTAGTGGCTATTCTATGTTTTGTTGAACTTTGGTGTTTTGTTAACCCTTTTCTTAGTATCAACTGTAATTATACCTAGTCCAGTTATAATTTAATTTTGGATGACTGTATTGGTATTATACTCATAGATCAGCTCCCCTTTCTTACTATCTACTTTGGGTTATCATGATATGATATTTTATTTAGTAATGCAAAAGCTATTAAATGGGATGTTACATTATGCAACTAAAATCAATTTTTACGCCATTTTTACCTTACGTACTCAATAAATCCAATAATCACAAATCCTAATTTAATAAATCCTTAAGCACACAAATTCTATTAAAGCCTCAAATTTAAACATTAAATGAGGGCAAAAATTTGAACTCATCAGTAGCCCAAAAGGAGGAAACGTGGCACAGAAAGAATGCGTAAAATAAGTAGTAACTGACAAGCAAATATCCCTGGATTTTAGGAACAACCCTTGGAAAGATTTCAAGAGAGAATAATGGAGAAGTTGGTAGGTTGGTTAGCTAAAAATCTGGCAATAAGGTAACGACTAGAGATTGAAAGACCCTATATATACATGAGAGATTAAGCAAAAGGGGTGAATTTTTTTTGGGAGGAGCAAAAAATAGAGAAGAGAAAGTCGAGGGAGTTCCTTTACAGGAATTAATTATCATAGTTCTGATTTTGATCCTTAATTCCAGATCGGAACAATTCTAATACTCCAATCATGCATCCTCTTGTTATTAGGCCTCTTGGTGGGCTTTGGGCTTGAAATGCATGTGGGTCATGGATTGGGCCTTGAGCATGATTTGGGCCTAGGCGTTTGCCCAACCTATAAGTCTTGTTGGGATCACATCAGTTGATTAGGGAGAGTCACCATCAGGTTTTTTAGTTCTTATGCCTTTGGCTGTTTACCTGGTGTGATTCTAGGTCTGTGAGTGTGATTCTTGCAAGGCTATAGGCTACATTTGTTTGTGAGTCAAAAATCTTGGTGTGTTTCTTTGTTATAAAGTGTAATCTTAGTGTGTGATTTGTAAAACTTTTGAATATAGCAGAAACCAGGTTCAAGTTGTCCTGGTAAATTGGATGTAGCTCTGTAATAGAGTGAACAAGTATAAAAACATTTGTGCCATTCTCTTACCCTTCATCTCACTCACTTTAATTCACTTTAAAATCTCAAGAAAACCAAGTAAATCATTCTTCGTTGTGTGTAATTGTGTTTCTGTATAATCAGATAGTGCATACTTGTTAGAAATACTGTTTGGAACAATCTTGAGTGTAAAAGTTTGTTGTTTGAGTTAAATCTGCAAAGTCTGCATTCTGCAATTTCTCAAGATTTTAGTCGATTGATTTGAAATTTTAATTAACTAATTCATAAGCTTAAGAACAAATTAATCTGTTGTTTTATTTTTTTGACCAATTGAAAGTGTAATGTTCTATAACTTTTGCATTCAAATTTTATGATCTATTTGATTCAATCAAAAGGGATTTTAAGCTTTCGAAAAAGTTTTAAACAACGAATTCAACACCCCTGCCCTTCTTGGCTTAAATCACCATTTCAATCTAACAATTGGTATATAAAGCAAGGTTCCTTAAGGTTATTCAAGTTTGATAAAAAAAATCTTTTGAAATGGCTTAAAAGAAACTTCCTTTTACAGAAGGTGTTTCCATTCATATGTTACCTATGTTTAGAGTTATAAACTATCAGTTTTGGAAAATTAGAATCAAAATTTTCATTGAATCAATATACCAAGGTATTTAGGATGCTATTGTGAATGGACCTTACACTCCTAAATGTGTTGTTGAAAATAAGCAGGTGGACAGGCCTTGGACTAAATGGACAGAGGAAGAAAGGAGAAGAGCTCAATATGATTGCAATGCAGAAAACATCCTCACATCATCTTTGAACATGGATGAGTTCTTTAGGCTCTCCCAATGCAAGAGTGCAAAGGAAATGTGGGATGTACTTGAAGTCACACGAGAGAGGACGAATGATGTGAAGAGACACAAAAGCCAAAAACATTAAAAGTTATGATATGCCTTTTTCTTCAATTCTCAATGTCCTTTTATGTCGATGGTCTCTCGACCTCTTTCATTCCCTTCTATTACCCGATAACCCCCTATTAATTGTTGCCATTAAGTGTCTCACTACAAGAAAACTTCTAAATATTGACCAATTTTAGTGTCTAATAATGATTAGTAACTATAGTAACCAATTTAGATACTAATTTACAAAACTAAAAATTATTGGTTACTGTATTGTCGAAGAAATGGCCAACCTCAACATGATCATTTTGATTCCGACCCAGTAAAGATATGTCACGGGCCGAGGTAATCTCCTAGAATTCGGACCAACCTTTGACCAACCTTGAGGAAGGATATTGACCGACTTTGTGATGGAACACCCTTAACTAAGGGTCCAATCACAAGAAGCATGGCTAAGCAAACTCAAGAAGAGTTAGCAACATCTAGTCAAGGTGAAGGTAAACTCCTTTTCACTTAGGCAATCATGGAGCATTTTTAGACCTTGTATTAAGGGTCGTGTAGTGTAGGTTTTCCTTTGAAGCCCTTGTATTTAAAGGCCATGTAATGTAGGGTTTTAAAAACAATCTTGGTTAAGTAGGAAGCATTATATGCGCCTAGCTTAAGCAACTCTTTTATATTTAATCATGTGTCATTGTTCTATTGGACAAACTTTTCATAAAGTAGCTTTCCACATAACAACACATGAGTGGTTTGTTTTGTGAGAACGAGGATTGCCACATGTTAAACTCTCCTCCACCAAGATAGCATTTTTAGGTTTTTGGTGCATGTTAGCATTTTAGGGTTTGAGAATGATAATGTTATGCTGCCAAAATTATTTTTGAGTCATATTTCTTCTCTTAGTCACTCGATAGAGCATCCTAAGAGGTCCCTCTAGCACCCTTTTCTCTAGAGTTCTCCTAACCTCTCAAACAGCTCCACAAACAACCTTCATTCCACCATTAAATCACCAAAACCAAGAGCCATTTTCTCTCAACACCAAGCTTTCGCGAATTCATCATCCACCATAGTCACCATTTCGAGCGTTGGCCCAACCTAGCTTGAGGAGAAGGCTATAATTTGGTATGAAGAGCTAAGTTTCTTGTTCCTTACCTATGTTATTATTATTTTTTGTGTTCATGTGTTTTTCTTTCTTGTCTTGTTTCCAAATCAAGTTCTTTTCCACACAAAAAATGTGCTGGCAACAATGTGGGGTATTTTTTAAAAACTACTACAGTTAGCTCAGTGGTCCAAAAAGTGCTCTCTTTATATCAAAATAAAGCACTTTGAGTATAGTTTCTAAAAAAAAAAAGAGAATGAACACATTTGGAGTTCTATGGAGAGATTTATGAGCAAAATAGTCAAGAAAGGTCAGATTTGCCAACATTAGCGTTTTTCATGCGTTTTTATGCTTAGGCTACCATATTTTGTTTTGTTTGTGTGTTTTTATATTTTTTGAGTCTTGTTTCATATTACCATTTGGTCATCTCATGTTTGTTGGGTCATTTGTTATTTTCAAATCTATCCATGTTGTCAAGAGTCATGTTTAATCCTTTTAATGTCATTTTCTCATAATTTTGAGCTTTCAAAAATCACAAAAATATATGTTCTTCTTTGTTTTCAAAACTGCACCATATACCACCTTTTGAGTGCTTTTTGTTTACATATTTGAGTTCATATTTGTCATTAAACCATTGACAAATTCCTAGAGTTAAGTTTCCTTTATGTTTGTTTAAGTTTCATGTCCTATTTTGATTCTAGTAGATTTTTCTTCTATTTTGGATTCTTGAACCTTTGAGCTACCAAAAGTGTTTTCAAAATCATATTTAGTGTGGTAGTGGGGTGTGTGTTGGTACTGGAAATGTGAAAAGAAAGAGAAAAAAAAGGAATAACAACATTGGGTACATCAAAATCAATAAAAAGTAGAAAAACAAAAGCAAAAATTGAAAAGTAAAAGTAGAAAAGGGGACCACTACCACTAAAAGTCGTGTAAGTACTATAATGTTGATTTAGTGGGCTGATTTACTTAATACATGTGCTCTGTCCAACAGCCAAGCTTCATGTATTTGATGCAAGCAAAAGAGTGTCAATAATACACCTTTGGTTTAAGGCTTGTAAAGACAAAAAAATATCATTTCTACTCTAGTAGTTTTTGGTTTTTGTGATCTATTCTAAAGCTTTTCTTTAGGTGTATTTCTTTTGTGTGCCTAACCTTTGTTCTTAGCCTTTATTTTCTTATTTTCTCCTTCCTAACTCACGGTTTTGTCATCCTAAGATTCCTTTTGAAGAGTTTTATTTATTATTTGCCTTTATTTGCTTTATTCTTGGCATTCTACTCTCGATTTTTGAATTGTAATGTGGTGTAGTAAGTTTTGAGATTTAGGAGGAGCTTAGGATACTTAATGCAAAACAAGTTAAAGTTCAAGAAAAGTTGAGACAAAGCAAAAGTAGGAGTAAGAGTGTGAGCAACTCAAGGAGAAGCTCTGAACATAATACACAACTCACACACTATGAGGAGGGTAGTAGGATTTTGAGCCAATACTATCAACCTCCTCCACCTAGAAGGCCAAGAAGGGAGCATGAACACCAAAAGCCTAGAGAAGTTAAGGTTGACCTTCCTCATTTCCATGGGAAGGAAAATGTAGAGGCATACTGTTAGCATTCCATTTTGTAGTGTTTTTCCTTTCTAAAAGTTTAGTTTTAGTTTAAATAAATGTGTTTGTGTCTTTAATTAATTAGTTTTTGTTGATTGTCTAGAAAAATAGTGTTTTTATTAAAATGTGTTTAAAAGGTTACCTTTAATAGTGTAACGTCCTAGCCGAAAATTACTTATAAAAAAAAGGAAGAAATAAGATTTATAAAACATCACATTTATTATCGCAATTTCCAGTACTCTCAGCCATTTGAACTAGTACTTTTCCACATCATAAAGGTTAACATTAATTGTCATAAAGGCTTCCACTACCCGCATTTATTAAATAATTATTTATTTAATTATTTAAATTCTTCGGGTCTTACAAATAGCATTTTGATTCATTTAGTTTGTCCTTTAAAGTTCCCCTTTTAGAATAAATTAGCTTTGTTTGCAAGGAAGTCCTTCTTAATTGGCTTAATTACATGAGAACCCTTTAACCCAATTTTTGTTTTGAGAGGCCCCTGGTCAACACAAATGCAATCTTGACAAGTGTTCCCCTAAACGAGTGTTTCACTAAAGCTAATCAAGGGAGACACAACATTCCATCATGAGGTGAAAACTTGATAAAGGTTTCTAAAAAAAATATGATGCTACAACCTTGATCTAAGAGAGGCACGAACACCCTAAAGCTTCCATCTTGAAGGGGAACTTGATGCATGAAGATTTGATCGAGAGAAAGACTCGTAGCAGAATCGAGATGGAGGAACGAGAGAAGATTGAAGCAGATCAAGGGTGCCACGATTGGGGTTCAAGGTTTGCGATTCTGATTCCAGATGTAAGGAATCATGTTCTCTTTTTTGATTTTTCGTTTGGGGTTTAAAAAGGGCAGCGATTAGGTTAACAGAGAGAGCCTTAGCTGTGCGCAAGAGAGAAATTCTGGGAGGCTAGGGTTCGAGAGAGGTTCTGGCGCAAGAGTGAGAAGAGTGCAATATAATAGGGTTCCTCCTTCTTTGATGAGCACAAAACGGCCTTTAGAGATTGAGGTTTTCTCTAATGCGTCGGCTAGTCTCATTTAGCCAATCACGAGCACAAAGTGGTCGAGATTGTGCTAATTTAACTTCCTTTTGCCATTTTAATTTTAATACTTTGCTCTATCTCGTGTAATTTTCTTTTGATTTGCAATGAAATATCTTGTTTCAACTTCAATTCTTGTTTTACAGCTTGTGCTTTTTTGCTTGTTTATGATTATTCACTTGTAGTTTATGTTTTCAGCATTTAAATTATGAACTGCTTTTACATTTCTATATTGTTTTTAGTTTTTATTCCTATTCTGGTTTTTAATTCAGTGATTGGATTTTGGGGAAAATTTGCACACCTCAATGGTTCCTTTTAGGAACTATGTGTCCCCAAAGTGGACTCAAAATGCAGATTTGAGTTTTAAACTAGGAATAATGCACAGGATTGATCAAGACAGGTTCTAAATGATTATGCAAACATACTCAATGCTGCAGATGTCATGAAAACATGCAAGAACATGAAAAAGATGATTAAAGCACAAGTTCTTTAAACTTTAAAATGAAAATGCAAGAGAGAAAGGTTAGAGAAGAGAGGAGACCATGAGATTTTTATACTGGTTCACTCAAACCTGAGCTACATCCAGTTTGTCATGACAACCTGAGCTTGACTTTGCACTATTTCAAAAGATTTACAAAGTATCCACCCTTACACTTTCAAAATATGCAAAAACCACACAAAAGACTCTTGAATCACACAAGAATCACACCAACACAGCAAGAACCCTTTTGCAGACCTGGAAAACCACCAGGCACACACACAAAGATTGAGAAAGATCAAACCTCAGTGGTAGCACAACCCAGCCTACCACAAACCACTTTCTCCAAGCTTCAAACCAAGCCAAAAGCTCTAAGAATTGATCCAGAATCAATCTTCAACTACTGCAAACTGTATGATCACGAAAGAGAGAGTTTCCATGAGTTTCTAGAGCAATTTCACGTTCAAAACTGATTAACAGACATCTTTTTCAAAAATCACAGTTTTTATAGTCAAACTGTTACAAAACTCAACAGGTTAATTTTCAAATCAATGGTTGATTTCACTTGACTTAAGTGAAATCAGTCGATTAAAAACTAAATCAACTGATTGAATTTGGTGTAGTTTAAGACTACTGCAGCTAACCCTTTAACCTGTTAAAAAATCATTCAATAGATTAAAAGAGACATTTTAACTTGTTGAAAAACCATTCAACATATTAAAAGACACACTTAAGACCAAATACATTTAATTAATGCTACAAGGTCTACAATATGAATTACAAACTTCAAATACACTTTCTTAATGATGTAACTACATGGAGAGCACACGTTTCAGCCTTGATCAACATGGATATCATCAAATCTCCTTTTCTTCATCAATGTAGGCTTCATTCCAATGGTAATGGCTTCAAGATAGTTCAAAAGAGTTTCATTCAATCTTCATCAAATCTTCAAGAAGCAAACCACCTTGGCTTCTCATGTCAACACTTTGGTGAGTCGGGTAAAAGGAGGGTTTTGTTCTATTGTAAGTCTTTGGTCTAAGCTTAGTAATAGTGCTCTTGCTGGGTTTTGGTGAGCATGTAAGGGTTGTTGCTTGTGGGTCTTAGGGAAAGCAACACTCTTACCAGGTTTTGGTGAGCAGGTAAGGGTTGTGCTCTTGCTGGATTTTGGTGAGCAAGCAAGGGTGGTTATTTGTAAGTCTTAAGGAAAGTAGTGCTCTTACCGGGTTTTGGTGAGCAAGTAAGGGTTGTGGCTTGTTCTCTCCACGAAGCGTTGGTGCGGAAGAAAGGTAGAGTGGTTGGTTATGAGAGAATGACATACCGTTAGAGATTACTTGGTGATAATATGTTGTTGATTGCATGTTTTGGGGTTTGGGAACATGTTTCTAGTTGTTATCTTTGATCAGTTATGCATATGTTGGAATTAGGCGAGGTGAGTTTTGTGTGTGGGTAATATAATGTTGCATGATATCACAATATGGTTGTTTTTCTATATGAGATTATTTGTGTTAAAGGTATGTAAACATTTCATGTTGTTATATAATTATTTGTTGGGTGTTTGGTTTTGATAAAGTTAAATAACGATATGGATTTTGCATATATTTTTTTAATTACGAATTATAATTTTATTTAATAATATTGTGAAAATGCATAAGGTATAAAGTTATATGTGGAACGAAAAGAGAGGTTGTATGCTAGATTATTTTATTTTAGGAATAATATTTTACTTACGTTAATTCATAGAGGATTTTTGTTTTCTTGAGTAAGAATATTTTTTTAAGAACTATGAGGTTTTTATTTTATATGTGTAGTGAATGTTTATGTGTACAAATTGATTTGGTATGTGACGTTTTCATGTGAGTGTGGAAAATTTTAGGTATGTATATAATTTTAGGTATTTATGATGTTCTATTTTCTAAGTAGACAATTTTTGACGATGAAATTTTTTAAAGTTGGGGCGAATGTAAGACTCGAGAAAAATTAGACTACAGGGAAACACATGAAAAAAAAAATTAATGGCTTGATTAATATATTGTTGATTTATTTAATTTAATTAGGTTATTAAACTATGAAATATGAAATAATTATTATTTGAGTGATTTAAGTTATTGTGGTATTTATAATAATTATTTAAGTGATGTAAATTATTGTTTTATTTATTTTAAATTTTAATTTATATTTAAAGTTGCGGATATGTGTATATAATTAAGTGGTACGTAAGGATGTCAACGGGTCGTGTAGGGTACAGGTAGTAGCTCCCCCGTACCCTACCCGCTGGATAAATATTCGCCCCGTACCCAACCCATATCCGTCGGGTATTCGTTATGTGGGTACCCGCCTATTTTTTTCATATCCGCGGGTACCCGCGGGTATTTACAAAATTATTTAAAAAACAAATATTTAATCATAAATTCAAATCAAATAAAATAAAATACATCACTGTCACAAATTTTAAATAAAGTTCAAATAAACTCAAGTTCATACAAATCCAAATAATTATAAAAGTAGATATAAAATGACTTTCAACACAATGAAAATTCTATAAAAAGTCCACTTTCTCCAATTGATTCCTAAAAAATAAACAAAATAAACAAATAATAAACCTCAATTGCCGCGTGCCAAGTATTCTTATTTTGATTTTATCCTTTGACAACAAGCATACCATAAATGTCATTGTCTATATAGGATTTGATGTATATGCCCAATTTCAAATACAAGAAAGAAAAGAATGTCAAGGGATGTACTTGGAAGAAGACAACATACCAATACTTGAAGTTTGAAGAATAAAGACAAAAGAGAAGATGCGCAACTTAGAAAAATTAGGCCAATATATATATATATATATATATATATATATATATATATATATATATATATATATATATATATATATATATATAAAGGTAAAGTTTAGCGGGTACGGGTATCCACGGGTACGGATACTATGACACCCTTACCCGCCCCGTTAACATGCGGGTATCAAAATACCCGTAGCTGCGGGTAGCGGGTATCCATTTTTAATATCCGTTTCCTACCCGTTGCGGGTTTTATCCGCGGATACTCGCGGGTACAAATTTTTTTGACATCCCTAATGGTACGTATTATAAAACGAGAAAGCAATTGACCTGGTGGTTGGAGTGAGTAATTGAGGTGTGGAGGTGCGTGGGTTCGAATCTATCCGTCCTCTTGTAGTGCGTTTTAATCATTTTATTTAACTAATTAATTATGATGGATGGATAATATAAGTTTATATATTATTCGTTCATTATATATGTTGAGAAAGCATATGGTATAGTGGTTGGTGTATATATGTGTTGTGATGTGGTCCACGAGTTTGAACCCACGAAACTTTTTCAAATTAAATTTCTCTCTCCTTTTTACGTTGATGCATGCAGTGCTTCAAATTTTCCGTTGCTGCAGTTTCTCTGTTTTTGTTTTAAAACCCTTATGCTACGTAAAAAGAATAAGAGATAGTTTTTTTTTTTAATTTTCAGAATCTTAACCAACCGTTTGAGAACCAAATAAGGGTTTTAGGTTAAATGCTAGGGTTCTTTAGAGAGTGGGGGGACGACTGTTCTAGAAAAAAAACCCTCTAGGTTATAAGTTTTAGAAGGTAGAGAGAAAGGGGAGTAAGTGGCAGAGAGATGTGAAGCATATAGAGAGACGTGAAAGAGTCGTTGGTGCAACGGTATTGGAAGAATTAACCAGGTAGGGGAAGCCAACCTTGTTTTCTTTTGTTGTTTGTTTGATGGATGAAATGGGAAAAGCATGCATGTGTAGTGTAGGGGAAGTTAACTTTGTGTTTTGTTTTGTTTCGAGCTTGACTTCTCTGTTTTATGCATGTGTACAATGGTTGGCAGTTTGGATGTGTTTTCATTGTAGTTCATCTATGATTGGGTAGAGTTGCTTTACAAGGGATGGATGAATAATATAGGTTTTGGTTTACTATATTATGAGGTGTGTGAATTTATAATATATGTTTGCTGTGTGGAGTTGTTTTGTTGTGCATGGTGCAGTATAGTGCAGTGAGGGTTGGGTTGCATGAAACCCAAGTCTTTCATGGTTTAGGGTCCACATGCAAGTGGGTGGGATAACTTTATGTGTAATTCTCTTAGTGCAGTAACACTTTTAGAGTAATAAACTTGAAATCTTTGATGAGACACTTGTTTTTACGTTAGCAATTTTTTGTGCAGCCATATTTCTTTTTCCTTCTCTCGTTTTGAATCACCAACTTAATGGCTTGACCTACTCTTTCTTCTTTTTACAAAAGCAGACTAACTTACAGTGGTGGGGTAGCCATATTTTGCATGAAATCTCACTTGTTTTCCTTGAAGTTTGCTTGTATTTTTAAGGTGGATATAAGTGTGTGGTTTAGTATGGATATAGGTGAATATAGGTGTATGTTTAAGGTGCATATTTCACGGGGTTCTTTACTTTGTAGTAGTAATCAAAGTTAGGTGCCATGTAGGGACGTAACATTGCTGTAGAGTGAGGCTTTAGGATGCTCTTTGCCTTCTTTCTCATTTATTTTTCTTTCTTCAATAATATTCTAGTTACATGGTTGTACAAGTAAATTGGCGGCTTCGTGCTTTAGCTGTTTGTTGTTTTGTTGGGGTTGAAAATCACTTGTTTAATTCATTTTATGAATGTATTATTTGATAAGTTGATGGGTTTATGTTATGGAACTTTAGTTCCCATGCATGATGTGGTGGTGATTACTTTGTTGGCAATATGAAATTCTCATGTGTTGAGTGTAGGGAGTGTTTTGCCTTGCTTGAAAGCTTTTGGTGGAATTTAAGTGTTATGTGAGGTTTTCCGTACCCAGAAACCCAATGAAGACTTTTTCGCTTGTGTGAAGCAGTGGAAAGGGGTCCTCTTCGCCTGTGTGAAATAGTAGTAGAGGATTGGTTTGAGTGTTGTACCCTCTCGCTTGTGTGAAGCAGTGGAAGGGGAAAGATGTTTTCACCTTATTTCGACTCGTTGCAAGTATAGTGCCCGATGTGCGATGCATCAATGTTTTTACTCATAATTCCTTGAGGAATAAGGGAGACAGTATGATTGCGTTAAGTGGGACACATTGAACCATTTTTTCTAGGAAACTAGATGTTGTTGTGGGGTGAAAGGCCGCGAAAAACCAAAGCTTGATTATGATCACTATGTTTAAAGATTATAGATGAATGTGATAGTATGTTTGGTTTGGTATGATTGTTTGGATTTTGGGGGTTGTGTGTTCAAACCAAAGATTGATTGTCATCATAATGCTTAAGTGTTATTTGAATGTGACGTTGAGTATTATTTGCCATGTTTTATTTATGAATTTCATTGTTTATGGTTAGCTTACCCCTATTTATTTATTTGTGTTTGTTGTATGTGTGATGATCGTATAACATGTGTGTTATACGGGAGCAGATGATATTGCATATAATTTTGGCATGGAGTAGATTGACGAGAGGCTAGGATGGACTTGGGAGTTTTTTACATTTTATCAGTTGTTTTAAATCAGATTCTAAAAGTTATGTAATTTTCTTTTGTACGCAATTGTTATTTGAATGATTTTGACAAAGTGACATTTTGAACTATAAACTTTTAAATCAAATTTAAAGTTTTTTTGTAGTACATTTTCAATGATAACCCTTTTCCTCTAAACACGATAATTTTCTAACGTTCCATAAAATTGGGTGTTACAATATACACTAAAATCATCCATAAAAACCTCAATATAATGCTCCAACAAATCTGTAAAAATACTCATCATACAACGCTGAAATGTCCCAAGAGCATTGCAAAGGCCAAATGGCATCTTGCCACAACATCTCACCGTGACACCAAGTGGAGTTCCCCGAAACAAACATAATGTTTGTAGCCGTTCTAGACTACCAAAACTCTATCAGAATGCACTGAAGAGGGCAATCACCTGAACCTCGCCGTACGAGCCACAACTCGCACACTCCACTTGACTTCCTAAACCACCAGGCTACAACCTAAAGTGGTCACGTGTTACTCCAATACGAGTTACACTCGTAACTTGACCCCCAGCCAAAACCTCGCATCATGAACATAACCTAAAGCTGTGTAGAAATCTTTCCTCGTGCACCATCAATGAACCAAATTCACCTGGCGCGCATCACACGCCGCTAGGCGGAAACTGGGTCCCGACCGCCTGGCGAGCATCTCATACCGCCAGGCGCCACGCGCCATCATGAGTGCTACTGCACCGTCACCGCCTGGCGGGTCCAAGACTACCGCCAGGCATCACGCTTCCTCTAGAGCCTCTATAGCACGTTTTCCGCCTGGCAGAACCAATACTACCGCCAGGCGCCTCGCAGCTCCCAGTACTGTTGCTGCTCTAATTCCGCCTGGCGGAACCCCCCCTTGCCGCAAGGCGCCATCTCATCCAGTGACCACTGCCACTAAGTTAATTGTCTACCGCTTGGCGGCTTGCCTCGCGCCGCTAGGCGCCATAACAATAGCGTAAGGCTACTGGTTTTTTGGCACATCAACAAGTTCTAATGAACTCCAAACAAATCCAAGCACAAAATATAGCACCAGTATAGTAATCCAGTTAAAATCTATAAATAGATTACATGACACCCAATTATGCATACCATCAAATCATTTATCAATATGCACACATCTTTGTCAAGTCACCCAAAACTACCAACATAGCATATACTCTTTGAAACTACACAACATGGATGTATATGAAATCAGCCACTTCATAGCATTACTCAAAATCATACATTCACAACTATAATTCTAATATGCACCTGTACAATTGCACCTATCATCATTCTCAATTACTAACATACAATCTCATCAATAATAATGCACATTCAACTTCACACTTCACAGCACCAACTAACCCACACAAAATCATTTAATCAAGAATACCCTATGTCTTATGATCTACAGACACATATTCATATAACTGATGCCACCATGGTTTGAACTGAATAGCACATATACTGGAATAACAAAAATATCGTTGCCCAATCGATATATATAAGAAAATATTCAATTCATCCATCTCACACATATTAATCTCATAATCACTACCAAATAATATACTTTCTAAATTACATAAATCAATCTTCTTCATGTTGTTTAGCATACAGTCAGATTTATAGTTCATCACATGCAACCAATTATCCAGATATAGCCAATAACCCATATCGTCCTTCACGGCTTTCCCTCATTTAAACCTCTTTTAGTACCCAATTATACCACGTTCATTGATCCACTAAATATTTAATCACATATTTACCAATTTATCAATTCAACACCCAATAATACACATCATACAGGTTCATGCTTTATTCATACAACCATCTTTCCTACAAAAACAGTGCATCAAACATTGACAATGCTTATGCTTATTTATCCCAACCCCAACAGGAATCCTTATCCCCAAATCCATTCAAGAATTCATGCATTTTGCAGAACCATAATATACACAGACAACTATACTCCTTAAATTCTCATTTAAGCATATGAACATCAAGATGATATCACAGGTACCCCCAAACAGATTCAAAATAGCCAAAAACAGCGTTACAAAGTTCGTGCCGCCCGACGGTTCATCCTTTGCCGCTAGGCAGTTCATAGATGACACCCAGAAAATGGGTCTGGTGCTTGTGTCGCCTGGCGGGTCGGGCGTGACCACCAGGCAGTTTCTGGAAAAATTCCAGAAACTAGATTCCAGCTCTGATATTCACATAAAATGCAATTCGAACCCCTCATACATCACGATTCATTCAATAAAAATCAAATCAATCAATAGGAACTCCTTTAACCTGGATTCCTTACTCAATTTGATAAATTTGCTACTTCCTCCTTGTTTGCTAATATCCTTCTTTCTCTTCTACCAATTCAGACCCAAAAAACCACACCTAACACTCTCCAAGACTCTCCTTTCGTGCTCTATTTCTGGTATAGTTCCAGCCTTGCCAAAACCTTTCCTAATACTCAGATTTTACCTTTTAAACGGTGCTTTAAAATTAGGTCAATAATACAAAACGGAATTTCCACTTAATTGATGGTTAATTGCCATTCATGGTCCCCTTTATGGCTGTTTTACAACCCTCTTGGCTGCTAGATCAGTTGGGGTTTCCTTTAACCCTTCCCATTCCATCCAAATCTAATATTAGCAAAAAATAAAGTTTAATTTAGGTTTCCCCAAGGCTTGAACCCATAACCATGCAATTACCAAGTCAATACCAAACCACCATGCCAATTCATGTTTCATGCCAACTAATATAATTCAATTACTATATTCTTACTTATCACGGTCATGCATATTATTAAACAATAAAAATTAAATACTACACCAATGGCATACATAAGACTTGAACCCAAGTCCTCACACACAATTAAAGTACTCTCAACCACTTGAGCTACTACTTTTCCACGTCACACCACTCAGAATTTAATGCCATTAAGGCTTCTACTACCCGCATTTATTAATAATTACTTATTTAATTATTTAAATTTTTGTGGGTCTTACACAGACCCTCCAGCTATTTTGAATACGAGTAGGAATCAACTCATTTTTCTCGTTCTTAACCACGGTGATCCCAAATTTCTTGGGGGACCACATGTACAGGACTCACCTAAGCGCTGTCAGAAATAGGATATATAATACCTGCTTGTAGCAACGTAGTGACTTACTTCTTCACAACCTCCATAGGATTCAATCTCCTCTAAGGTTGCCTTACTGGCTTAGCATCCTCCTCTAGGAGTATTCTGTGCGTGCAGAATGAAGGACTAATACCAGGAATATCTGCCAATGTCCAACCTATTTCTCTTTTTTGATCTTTTATAACCTGCAACAACTGTTGTTCCTGTTCATCAGTAAGCAAGGCAGATATAATAATAGGGAGTTTCCCATCATTCTCAAGATAAGCATATTTCAAATGAGATGGTAAGGGTTTCAACTCCAAAGTTGGTGGTTGTTCCACAGATGGCAACATTTTATTGCCTAAGATAATTTCAGCCACCTCAACATCACACTCGGACGCCACATAGGTATCATCTAGTGAACCCGTGTCATTAATATCATTTGTTTTAAAGTTTTCTTTGTCATCTAAAATTGTGTATGACAAATTCGAAAAAGAAAAATCCAAAAAAGAAGAAAAATCAGAAAAAACGTCCAAAAAACTAAAAGCGAAATTGTTCACTACATCACTTAATAAATCAATAGAAAACAAAGAATGGTCTTCAGTCGGGTGCTTCATGGCTTCCAACACATTGAACTGCACCTTCTCGTCTCCTATCTCGATTGTCAATGATCCTACATGCACATCTATCTTGGTACGTGTTGTCATCATGAACGATCTTCCTAAGATAGTTGTAGTTGAACTCATTCCTTCATCGTCCTTCATGTCCAAGATGTAGAAATCTGCAGGAAAAATTAACTTGTTCACTCGGACAAGCACATCTTCTAACACACTTGTAGGATTAACTGTGCTACGGTTGACCAGTTGAATGACCACACTTGTAGTCTTAAGAGGTCCAAGATGAAGAGAAGTAAAAACTGACAAAGGCATCACATTTACGGAAGCTCCTAAATCTAACATGACAGTGTCAAACTTAGTACTTTCTATAACACAAGGAATAGAAAACATACCTGGATCCTTGCATTTTTGTGGTATTTCGATAGGTCTCTTAATCAAGCTTGATACATTTCTTCCCAAGTTCACAATCTCATTATCCCTAACACGCCTTTTATTGGTGCAAAGTTCTTTAAGAAACGTGGCGTATTTCACAACATCCAACAAAGGGATGTTTATCTCTACCTTCAGTGATTCAGTGATTGGATTTTGGGGAAAATCTGCACACCTCAATGGTTCCTTTTAGGGACTATGTGACCCCAAAGTGGGCACATATTATCATGATGTCTTCTTGAGTGTAGAGTAACCCTTGTCCATTCACTGCACTAGATTTCACTTTTATGTTTCCTCTATTGATTTAAGATTATGTTCAAAGTTATTTTTCCATTCTTTGTTTTTAAGTTTTCTGCAAGAGTTAGTTGGATTCCTGCTTTCTGTTAGTAGTAATGGTAGAGATTGTGAGTGGATATTTCATCTCCATTGCATATTTAATTTTTGCACCTGCATTTGCATCATCCAAACCACATTGGCATTGCACAAATAGTTTCAATTGTCTTCATCAAGTCAAATTTTCTGGTGGGGAATAACTCTGGTTAATTGCCACATACTTTTCATACAGTTATGAGTTGAATTGTTGTTTACTATTATGAGATTAATGTATCAATTCTACTCTGATTTGGTTTTCTAATTCCATCTTATAATATGTTGTCAAGTGCATTTGCATTATTTATCATTGATCCAGACCACATATGCATTACTCTTGAACATGAATTTAACTGATTAAGCTCTAGTTAAGAATCCAAATTTATGTAGAGAGCTTCTTGCATTTTCTAGATGTCATATTTCAGCACTCATGCATTTAGCCTAGTTTATAGTGAATAAATTTCTGCATCAATTAGCTGTTGTCTCAAATTTTGCACATGCATTCACATCCATACCCTCACATCCATACCCTCACTTTGCCAATGCCAAGATATAGGTTTTGTTGTCAGTTTCGTTGTGGTTAATCTGCTGTCACTAACTGGTGTAGTCTTCTGAGTTGATTTTATGTACATTTGCATTGCATTCTACACACACCTCTTTGCTTTGATCCTACTGCCACATGACTCCATGCACGTTCATCTACCTTTCTTGGTACCCATGCATTTGTCATTCATTCACTTTATATTACTTTAATGCATTTGTCATTCATTCAACATAATGCTAGGTTCATATAAATCACCTTTACATATGCATTTAGACCTAATTGATGCAGTTTAGATGTTGTTGCAAGTCAAACAATCAAAGTTCTGGTTTGATCTTTCTTTACATATGAATGTGAACCTGAAATACCTTATGATGCTGTTGCATTTTGAATTTCATTTTTGTCCAGAGTTTGTAATGCGCAAGTGGCTGAGTTAACCATCCACATTATGCATCATTCAATTTCGCATTCCATAGCATTGCTTTCTAGTGCACTATGCACCATGATTAAGTTTATGCATGAGTTTTGGTTCTAAATAACACATAGTCACCTTTTCACAGCACTTATGCATATCTGACTAACAATTGAGATAAATTGCAATTTACACGGCTTGAGCATAAACATTGGTTTGCATCAGTAAGCACCATTAGATCATGCATTCATGCATTGCATCCATGCATTTCTTTAGGTTCAATAATGCATTTAGTTTAATTTTAATTGCATAAAAATCTGCACAATTTTCTTTTCTTAGTTTCTTTGTTCAATTTTAATTTTCCCCCTTTATCTTCTTTTATTTTAATTTTAGCAAGAATTAAATTACGCAAGCTAAACTTGACATGCACCATTTCCTTGGATTCGATCCCGAGTTAATTTCCTTATACTTCATTAGGTGGATTATTTGGGTTTTGTTTAACTCTTTAAAACGACTAAAAAAGGTGAGTTAACACATACCTAGTTTGGGAAATGAAAGTGGAACAACTTTTTGAGTGCAATCAAGTGCGTGAGGAAAGAAAGGTATCCCTAGCCACCTTAAGCTTCCAAGGGAATGCAATGTATTGGTGGAATTCCCTATTGAGAGAAAGAAGACTCTCCAACTCCCGTAAGTAGAGTATTGGAATGACCTAAAGAGTGCCCTAAGAAGAAGACACATACCTTCCTACTACAATAGGGAGCTTATGGATAAACTCCAAAGGCTCCAACAAAAGAACATGAGTGTGGAAGAGTATAGACAAAAAATGGAGTTTTATATGATGAGGGCAAGAATTATAGAAGGAGAGGAAACCACCATTTCAAGGTTTTTAAATGGACTCAATCTTGACATTAGAGATAGAGTGGAATTGTTGCGCTACTGATAGAGGCCGTACCCCACCAAATTAAAACATATTAAATGCAGTATATGAAAATTGAACCAAGTCATCTCCCAACGACCAATATTTTCATTCAAAGCTTCAATTTTCAGATGAACACAACAATAACACAAAGGGGGGGTTTGGCAGACAAATTCAGAATGCTAATCAACAGATTAAATTGAATGCAAACACAATTTCAGTTATCATAGGCCACCAAATTAACACCTTTGCCTTCCCTTAATCCACTAGATAATAATCCACTAAGCGAAAATTACAATCTAGCTTCATTATGCAATTAAGCAATGCATATATCCTTAAATTCGTGACAACCAAGCTACATACATTAAGCATGAACATAACTTAACCCCAACACATGCAATTACTCTGTAAATTAAGCACAAACAAATTCATCACAATGCATTCCCAAATTAGAACAAAGAGACATGGCAAATTTCACAAGCAAGCACAACCTCAAAGCTTCATTGCATTTTTCATCAAGAAGTCAATACCTGAATTTAGCTAGACATGGAAATGAGCAAAATCCCTAACTTTTGAATTCTGAAAACGCAAATCAAGAGCAAAAGAGAGATTTCAAGCTTCAATGGAATGTAAAAAATGGTGCTGTGATATATAAATCTGAAAACCCCATGAATGGGTATTGTTCCAAGTCAATGAAATCACAAAATGAGCTGCCCAATGTAGAAAACGAATTCAAAACGTAAAACCCTCAATGGGTGCTGTCAAATGTGCATAAAAACGGTAAAAATGAGGCAAAAACGTGAAAAACCGCAAGGGGGCACCTCCATGGAAGCTTGGAGCACGAAAAATGGAGGTTTTAAAGAGTGTGGAAGAAGAAGGAGCGGCTGGTGCATTACATGCAGACCTAATTTCGTGGTCACTTCACCCCTGCCACTCATATTTATAAAACTGCCACTCTGCCACTTAGAATTACAAAAATACCACTCTTGGGCCTCTAATGTTGGCCATTCACTTAGATGACGTGGAAATGATGTGGCAATGATGTGGCGACTCTTTTCAACTGAATATTGATGTCCAAGCTCAAAAATTGCGTCACCCAAATACCTAAAAATAATTAAAAACAAAAATTAGGCCAAATAATGTGAAATTAGTCCAAATTCGAAACAGTGGCCTAATAAAGCCCAACAGATGAAAAACACTATAAAGATGAACAATTAAGCACTGAACAATTGTCAAATGGGTACACAAAGGCTAGTGGAATGAAGGAAAATAATGACTCATCAAAATCGACCACACTTACCCTTTTGCACTCCTGGGCAAAATTAAAGAGTAAAGCAAAGCAAGGACATCACAGACATAACAAGAGAGACAAAAAGACACAAGACAAACAGACTCGACACAGACAAATGGAAACACATCCAACTCAGAAGGATTCAAAGCTGCAAGGTATCCATGAACGTCATCCAAGAAATTCAAAACATGTCAAGTACTTAGTTTAGTTTAGCTCAAAAAGAGAATTGAAAGCAACATAACCTCACGAAATATGCACTGTATCACTCAAATCTCTAGGCTATTGTTTACTCTCAAAGCACCCTTGAAAAACAAACATCAACAGACTTGGCAAGCCTCTAGAACCAACAACCAAACCAAAAACACATGCGTGTCAAGATCAGAAAGGCTTTTTAAGGTTGTAATGAGGCTGAGGACAAGGTGTGGAACATATGGATAAGTAGCTAATACACAAAGGAAATAGAGGAGCAATGGGGAATAAGTCTCAATCAAGCATGAAAGTAGTCCCATACACCAACACTTCCAAATATGGTTCTCACACAATGCTCAAATCCAAACTACTTTTATTTCTTTTCTTTGTTTTCTTTTCTTTTCTTTTCTTTTTGTTTTCTCTCTTTTTCTTTTTGTTTTTCTATACAGAGAACATGTAGAGAAACAACAATTTTGAAATCCCACCTGGGTATACAAATGAGCAATCCCAAGAACCAATAACAAGTGCGCGCACAACCACACTTGTTGTGTGCGACCACACTTAATTGAGCACCCATTCCCAAAACAATTCCAAAGCTCCAAAATTTCCTAAGCTCAGAATAATCATGGTTTTTCAGGCTAAGGGCTTGTAATGAGCTGTAAAATAATGAAAGGGTATGCAGGCTCAAAAAGGGGTATCAACGGAAACAGTTCAAGGTAGGCTCATTTGGCTATAGGCTCACAGAACAAAATTGCCTAAATCATATCCCAACATGCATGTGAATTAGAAAAGCATCAGAAAGAGTCAAGCCAAGGCCACTGTGCAAGCATCCAAGAGGCAATATCACACAACAAAGAATATAGAGTGGCTCAAATTCTCACACAGGGTAAAACAATTTCAAAAGCAACTTGACATGCAAAGACAAAGCAAGGATATCAGTTCACAGAATAACCAACTACTCATCCTCCAAAAGTGAAGTGAGTGTCCCAAACAGAAAACAAAAACATCACAGTGATTAACACAAATTAACAAAAAGGAAACAAACAAATGGAAACAACAGTAGACAGACCTGGACAACTACAATGACATAAAGAAGGGGAAAGGAAACTCCCTGAATCATGGTGAAACAGTAGTGGGGTCAAGTAGTGGGATCAAGTAGGGAAGTTTCCTCCACAACAGTATCCACCAAGGCAAGATTGCTGAGGAATGGCTTCAGACGATGCCCATTCTTTGAAGCTCTTATCGGTGGACTGGCTTTTTATTTCAACTGCACCATAAGGATAAATATTAGTGACAACAAAAGGACCAATCCACTTTGATCGCAACTTACCCCCATGAGTCCAAGTCTGGAGTTATACAATAAAACTTGATGACCAACAACAAACTCCTTTCTAGCTATGGAGCTATCATGGAATCTCTTGGTCTTCTCCTTGTAGAACATAGAGTTCTGATATGCCTCCAGACGAATCTCGTCTAACTCGTTCAACTGGAGCTTCCTTTCCTCTCCAGCTTGATCAAGAGAGAAGTTGCATGACTTGACAGCCAAGTAGGCTCGATGCTTTATCTCCACTGGAAGGTGGAATGGCTTACCAAAGATAACCCGATAAGGAGACATCCCTATAGGTGCTTTGTAAGCAGTCCTGTGAGCCCATAGAGCATCTTCAAGTCTATTGCTCCAATCCTTTCTGTTGGGCAGCATAATCTTCTCCAAGATCCTTTTGATTTCTCTGTTTGAGATCTCAGCTTGCCCATTAGTTTGGGGGTGATATGGTGTAGAAAGTTTGTGCACAACCCCGTACTTTTGAAGCAAACCTCCATGGATCTGTTGCAAAAATGGGTGTCGTGATCACTAACGATAGCTCTCAGAACTCCAAACCTGCAAAATATGTGAGACCTAACAAAGTCCACAACAACTCGAGCATCATTAGTTCTAGTGGCTTTGGCTTCCACCCATTTTGAAACATAATCAACAACAAGCAAGATGTAAGTGAA
>Ga0214545_1002638_pt1 | contig 34524 bp, 16 predicted proteins | sample CNSS4metaG_FD_160064 | JGI IMG/M metagenome (GOLD analysis project Ga0214545, IMG submission 160064) | Root nodule microbial communities from cowpea collected in UCLA plant growth center, Los Angeles, California, USA - CNSS4 | ecosystem: Host-associated > Plants > Roots > Nodule | place: USA...
TGATAGTATTTAAGTTAACATTGAAACAAAAATGTGTCAAACAGTGTAAATAATTTAAATACTATCATGAAATGCGCTTGAAACGTCAAAAAAACTTAACAAAATTTGGTTAAAAGGACTAAATTCATGCATTTTGAAAGATGAAGGATTAAATTGGTCAAAAATTTTGATGAGGGACTAATTCCAATTTTCGCTGAAATTTGAGAGATAAAAAGATATTTAACCCTATATATATTTGTGCATGTCTTTTTGTTTGTTTATCCGGTTATACTTATTACTTATGATATATTAACTCTATAAATAAATCTGTCCTATTGTTACATTTATAGTATCCCGGTAAAATAAATAAATATTTCAACTTTTTAATAAACAGTGTAGTTTTTTTATTTCAAATTTATGAAAATGATTAAAATTTAAAACGTTTACACACATGGGAAAGTTGTTTGCAACATCAATCAAAAATTATATTTGATGGAGCCATATTTTCAAAATATGACTTCTAGTTTATTTTTATTTTTGTAAACTGTTGAAAAACACACAGTTAGTTTTTTTATTTTATGCAAGTAGTCATTCCACAAACAAACTTTTATTTTATCTTTTAAGTTTTGCGTGACTTGTACCACCTACAGACTTTCATCAGAATCTTCACCGAAAGGAAATTCACGGTGAGATAAACTCTTCCATCACGTGTACAACCACCGTGGGCAACTGCTATCTGCAAATGTCTCTGTCTCTGCACCACCAACATCACCAATTTTTCTTATTCATAGATTAAATATATTTTTAATCTTTTAATTTTAACTAAAAATTGAAATTAGTCTCTCTTTAAAATTTTGGACCAGTTTAGTTTTTCGTATCTAGAAATACATAAATTTAGTTCTTTTAACCCAATTTTATTAAGTTTATATGACGTTTTAAACACGCTTATCTACTAACATTGAAGCGGTGAAAATGTGTTAAATAGCATAAACAACTAAAATACTATGATAAAATATTTCTCAACTAACATTGAAGCTGAAATGTGCTAAATGGAATAAACAACTCAAATTCGATGATGAAGCATTTCACAACTAACATTGAAGTGGAAATGTGTCAAATGATATAAAAAACTCAAATATACAATTACTCGTTTTTATTAAATTTTAAATTTCTATGAATTTTAATGACTAAAAAATAGTTAACTGCTGAGGAAAAATATTGAGAACAGATCAATATTATAAAATATTAACAGGAATCAAATAATACAAATTAATATAATATAATACGGTTAAAACCAAAAGTACAACATAGTTTTATAAATTCTTTAGAATTAAAGCTCAACAAAAACTTATTTTATTATAGGATTTAAGTCCATTTTTCAACCATAATATGCATTAATATTTTATAATATTGTAAGAAACATATTTTATTGATATCATATATATATATATATATATATATATATATATATATATATATATATATATCGAATCAAAAACTCATTCAAATAAACTTTTTCATAACTAAATACCTTTTGAAAAACAAAATAAAACTACATTTCAACTAGTTTTAAATATTGAATTTATAGATAGGATGAATACTCATCTATAAAATAAAATTCGCAATTGATGAAACCAGATTTCAATTGGATAAAATTATATAAGGAATAAATCAAAGTTGATTAACGTGTGCTTTTACTCTACACCCAAAAATCAACACTTATTCTCATGAAACTTTTAGTAAACATTTGATTTTTATATAAAAAAAAAAAATATCAAAAGTGTTTTTTTTTTTTTTTTTATGTTGCTCTTTTCTTTCAATCTTTTCTTTTTCTCATAACTAACTTGAGTCACACTCTTAGAATCATTGATATTCATTCATTCATTCATTCAATTGCCTTTGAAATTACTCTCCCTTTAGACAAAAAAATGTTGAAAAGGGAACATGGTAGTGTGTTGGTGCCACTTCATCCTTTGCTTCTTTAACTAACTTAGGTTTCACTCTTTCAAACCCTTTCTTCTATGAGACTTCTCCAATTGGGAGAGAAAAGATAATAATGATTGGTTTCACTATATATATAAATATGTTAAGATGGCATACTCAAGTTAGTTAAAGAAACAACATGGATTTTATGATGATATTAGGGCATTTAGAACATGCATGAGATGAGTATAGTTCAAGAAATTGATTAATTCTAAATAATACTTCAAGAACTACACTTTTCTTTTCCTAAATGTGCTTTCTATGGACAAATTTTAAGTATCAATTATAGTTTCCCAACCACTACCCACTTTTTCAATTTTATTATAATTGAATGAAACAAATAAGATAGTTGAAATTAAAAAGAAAAATCTACTTAAATGTTCAATGAGCTGTTGTAACTCAAATTAGTCATCAAATCTAAATTGATAAAAAAAATATTTATCCAAAATTGATTAAGGTAAGATTCATTGCATTGAAGATATTTTTGGTTAATTAACCTAATTCACCTTGAAATTCATGATTTAATGACAAGAAAATGTGGTAAAGAGCTTAATGATTTTTCTGACTCAAAAGTTTGCTTAGAGTACCGAATTGATGATATTTTATTCAATAATGTTAGAATTAATTGAATTATCTGAATGAGTTAATTATAATGAATAAGGTTATAATTTATTCATAATTAATAACACAACTTATTGAGTGTCTATTCCTTTTTAAAGAATTTACTCTATCAGTTTCAGCTGTCTCTGGGCATCACATCCTCAACAAAAATCTCTACCAAAACCTTGGCAGAAATATTAATATATATTAATTATTTTTTCACAAAAATTAAAAAAGAAAAAATTTCCCCTTTTATTTATTTTGTATCGCTACTAAAATTTAAGCAGAAAGCAACAGATTAATTAAGTATTTTTTTTCCAAAAGTAAAAATGCAAATGTTTTATCTTTTATTTATTTCAACCTCACTAATGACAAGTCATAAAAGAAATACAGTAGTGTTACAATCCTCTTAAACAAAAAAAAAAAAAAATTGTTCTTGATATTTCAATTACTGTGTAGAATATGTAAGCATTATCTCAAATTCAACTTTAATTGTGCTGTTGTGTTGGATCTGAGTGGTCACCATCTTCACTCTACTAGGTTTTCAGAAATAAATATGAGAATTGACGGTGATTGGTTTATAAAGAGAAAATAAGAAGATAAATTAACATTAAGTTATACATAAATTAACTAACATAAATTAATGAAAATAAATTGAAGGATAGAAAGAAATCTAATTTTTAATTAAATTTCCCTCTCAGGCTAGGACTTTCATACTCATAGGTCTAATTTTTAGTTAAATTTTCCAATAAAAAAGAAAAAGAAAGTATTTTTCTAGGTGGGAATCTAATCTCTCTTTAAGTATTTTTTATTATGACAAAGTATCATGCTCTACAAAAATATGCAATTTTAGTGGATATTTGTTAACTAGGGTTATAATAAAATCTAGAAAGAATAATGGACATAAGAGACGTTTTGAAAATCCTTGTTAATGAGTTTTCTTAAAAAACTCCGGTAAAATTTAAATCCTCAATGTTTTTCACTTTTTATCTTTTCATAATTTTCATAATTTTTATTTTAATATTTGGTCTCTCTCAGAGTGATCTAGAATTTTTTCGAAATTTTGTGTGTTTGAAAAGCTCTTTTCGTTCTCCTTTATCGTTCTTTCGTTCTCATTAAATTTGAAGATTTAGGTAACAAATTTTTCGTTCTTCATGCTTCCTTTTTCGATTTTATCACTATTTTTTTGTCAATTTTATTACTATTTCTCTTTCCGATTTCATCTCGTGCTTTCATTTTCTGCATCACTATGTCGTCTCCTTGATTTTAAGTTTGTTTTTGCTTCCTTGCCTCTTTCCTTTTCAAGTTTGATTTTGTCTCCCTGATTTCATCTAATTGTCCTAACTCACTGCTTATTTTCCTTGTTCTAACTAAGTGTCGTCAAGTAGCAGTGCTGACTGCAACCGCTGCAACTGGAGTGTGATGCTTGAATATCAAAATATGTATTTTAATTTTATTTAAATTACTTTTATTCTTTTTTTTTCATTTTTTTTGTAAAACAAAACTGCTACGTGTCAAATTAGGGGTTTATCATATGTGTCAACTCGTGACGTTTTTGATTTCTTTTTAATATCTTTTTATGTTTATTTTTTTATTTACAAAAAATTACCACGTGTCAAATTAAGCTGTTGTCACGTGTCAGCTTGTGATTTTGTTTGATTTTTTTTTTAATTTTTAAAAAAAATACCACATGTGAAAATAGGATTTGGCAACGTGTCATTGTTGATGTGAAAAATCTCAATTAAATTCCTATCTTTATTATTTTGTCTTAATTTAGTCTTTTTTTTTTTAAATTGGAGCAATTTCATCACTTATAAATTGAAACAAAATTTAACTTTTATATAAATATTATAATAATATTTTTAATCAAATTAAGTTTATTAAAAATTTATATTTTATATTGAATTTTACAATTGAGATTTCGAAAAAAAAAAATACAAGGGGTTTAATCTTTTATATATTAAATAACAATTAAACAAACGTCAAATAATATTATTAAACAAAGTTTAAATGATTAAACATGTCTTAAAAATATAATTCTTTTTTACATTGTTTTAATAAATTAAATATATTTTAATAATTAAAATAATATTTTTTTATTAAAATTAAAACAAACAATACCTACAAAATTGTTCCACCTTAAAAAACAGGTTTATTTGTCATTGTCATCCCTGATTCGCACCCAATTCCTCCTTGCATTGTTGGCTCCTTGTGGTCTTTTGCCTTTGCAATAAAAACTTCCTTCTGCTGTAAGTGTCACCGTCGCCTCTACCATCCATGTAGGTCATTATTAATTTGAATTCATTATTTAAAATGTAAACTATAATTTATCAATGTCTAACTAATATAAAAATGTTAGATGGTCAATTTGTTCTATAATGTTGCTTTTAAAGACCTTCATAAATGAAAATAATGAGTATTTTATTTTATTTCTGATATTTATTTTAAGCTCTTATGATTCATAGTCTTATTTAACGAAACATTTTTTAAGATTCTTTTTTTTTTTTTGGAAAGAAATCTGTAACAGAATACAATTAGCCCAATTTTCTGTTAAAAATTAGCCCAATTTGTAGGTTTTATTCACATATTGCTAGTTAAAAATTTGGTTTTCGGAGAATTAAATTCTGAACGTGTTTTTGGTGAATGTTAGTTAAATAACAAGTAAGAACTTTTTAATCTAAAAAAACATATTTAAAACTTAATTTTGTGGAAATCAAACTATAAACCGGTGTAACACCCCAAAATAAAATAACCAAAAATTATCTGATAGGATCTTATATAATTGCTATCCAAAGAACATACATAAAATATAGAAATAACTTCATTTAGAGTCATCCTTAAAGATAAAATGTAACCAAAATAAATTCAAATTCAACTTAAGAATATAAGCTAGAAAGGACGCCGATTACTGAGTTTTTCAAAAGATAATAAAGTAGAAAAAATGCTAACTAAAATCTAAACTGTTGCACTGTCATCACCACCGCTAGAAGAGTCAATACCTAAATCCTCTTCTACTCACACCAAATAATGGTGATCATTGCAAAAGGAGAGAATAACACAAGTACACAACATATAAAATGGTAAGCTAATTACAACACACACACACACACACACACACACACACACACATATATATATATATATATATATATATAACACTCAAAAGAATTACAGAACAATGTACCAATTGCACCAAGCTAAGTAATACCAACTAACCCATCACATAATGACACTCTAGACTCAATTATCTGGATCTCGACATTGATGTATGATTCTTGATGGTTTTTTCACTTGTGGTGGCCTTTACTCCCCGCAGAGTCATTGTCAATGGGTTTCACCCTACAACACACAAGATCCTTTTAACTGTCATAAGAACCCTAAGGCTATTCCTAAAGACAAGACCTCATGTCTCTCTCACCACACGACTCATTCTACTCTATTCGAGTCTTAAATGAGCATTAGAGTATTAGGATAAACCTCTAGTACTGACTCCTTATATCAATGAACACACTATTAATTAAATCAAATAGGATTTCCCCTATGGAATCTCCTATATTCTCACACAAGCTTTTGAAAATAGATATTTGGAAAATGACTAAATTACTGTTTTGGTCCGCTAACTAATTGGCTTATATACCACTCGACAAGGACCAAATTGAACCTTTTTAAAGATTTAGAGGACCAAATTGAACCAAAAAATAATAAGGGGACAAAAATGAATTAAACTAACAAATTAGAGGACCAAAACAGTAATTAAGCCTAACTAATTCTTACCATTTTTATCCAATCCAACTTAACAACACATTGTGCAAACAATTTGGGATTTTAGAAATAAAACTACAGATTGTGTAAAACTCCAAAAATGTTGTATTTACATTCAAATTAAAGATGATTGAATCAAGAACCAAATGCAAAAAAAAAAAAAAAATCAAACTAATTAAATAACTATAGAGAAAGTTATGCATCAAACAAGTAACAAAGGTTAAGGTTGTCAACAACCAAAACTATAGGAACCTTGCGATAAAAAATGTTCTCACTATAGACTTCCAATTCAAGATCTGACCAGTCAAAGTCAAGAACTATGTGTCTAGGATCAGTTGTTAAAATTTCAGCTCGATCCAACGATTAACGATGTTGGAACCTTCATTTTAGGAAAAGTGTGCAGTGTAGGAAAAATGGGTAGCGCCACATCATATGCTTCTTGGTTGTGAAATCTTAACTTGTTCCACTACACAATTTGGTATCTTGCACTTTTATCTTCTCAAACTCATTTTAAAGTAATTTATAGATGATACCAAACTGAACAATTGCAACAATCAATATCTCTCATTCCAATTGCATTCTAAACTACCTAAATTCTACATTCACCAAATCTATAAATGAGTAAAAGCAAAACCTTAGCTAAGTAATATCAAACTCTCAATTCAAACATGGTCACAACCCTAAAGTCCAACCTTGTACCACATTCTACATCACCTGCCAAAATAAAAAAGTTCCATCTCCATTTAACTCAAAAACCATATTTCTCCTAAACCCACAACTTAACCTCACATGCATCCACTTTCAACATGTCTCTAAAATGTACCAAATTCAATACATGTATATATATATTTCTCATAAAATAGACAACCACAAATTCTTTGAACAAAAGCATCCCGTCCGTAACAATTAACATTTTGAAAACTAAGATTTTCTTATCAATACATGAAATTAAACTACCAATTAACAAAAATTCTCAAATTTGCTAAAAACGAAATTCCCAAACTTCAAACAAAAACAAACCTACAATACTATAATTCAATAAAAAAAAACATGTTGCCACAAGCAAGCTTCAAGCAAAGAATTGATAAAGCCATGTACATGAAGATCATAGGTGTTTGATGAAGATTGATGAAGATCCATTTGAAGATCATGTTACCCAACAACTTGCATTCTTTTAACATATTGCATTTGTTTCTCAAATTGAACCTAAGAATGTGAATGATGCATTATGTGATAGTAATTGGGGTGTTGCTATGCAAGATGAACTTAATCAATTCACTAGAAATGATGTGTGGTCTCTTGTTCCTAAAACTGATGAAATGAATGTGATTGGTACAAAATGGGTGTTTAGGAATAAAATGGATGAAAATGGTAATAGAGTTAGGAATAAGGCTAGGCTAGTTGCTAAAGGTTATAATCAAGAGGAATGTATGATTTTGATGAAACATATGCACCTGTAGCTAGGCTAGAAGTTGTGATGTTATTGTTAGCATATGCATGCATGTGTAATTTCAAACTTTCTCAAATGGATGTGAAAAGTGCATTCTTGAATGGTTTCTTAAATGAAGAAGTGTATGTATCACAAACTCCTGGCTTTGAAGATCACCTCTATCCTAATCATGTTTTCAAATTGAAAAAGGCTTTATATGGTTTGAAACAAGCACCACAACAATGGTATGAGAGGTTAAACAACTTTCTTTTATCTAAAGGATATGCTAGATGTGCTATTGATAAAGCACTTTTCATTAGAAAGCATGCAAGTGATGTAATACTTGTTCAAGTATAGGTAGATGATATAATCTTTGGATCAAATAATAACTCCATGTGTGAAGAGTTTGTTGCAACTATGCAGGGAGAATTTGAGATGTCTATGATGGGTGAGCTAACTTACTTCCTAGGGCTGCAAGTGAAGCAACTCAAGCATGAGACATTTTAAGCCAGTCAAAATACATTTTTGATCTACTGAAAAAGTTCAAAATTGAGGATTGCAAAGAGGCTGCCACTCCAATCACTACAAATTGCCTTATGGATGTAGATGAAGTTGGAAAACAAGTTGATTCAACCAAATATAGAGGGTTAATTGGTTCCTTGCTATATCTAACTTTTAATAGGCCGGATATACAATTTGGTGTTTGCTTGTGTGCTAGGTTTCAATCCAATCCAAAGGAATTGCACTTCAAAGCTATAAAAAGGATTCTCAAGTATCTGAAAGGAACAACTAATGTTGGATTATGGTATCCTAATGAATCTAACATTGTTTTTAGTGGTTTTTCAGATTATGACTATGCAAGGTGCAAATTGGATAGGAAAAGCATAAATGGTACATGCCATCTACTTGGATCAAGCCTAATATCATGGAATAGCAAGAAGCAAGCTTATGTAGCACTCTCTAAGCTGAGGTTGAGTACATAGTAGCTGGACATGCATGTGCTCAAAGCATATGGTTGAAGCTTCAACTTATGGATTATGGTGTAAAGCTAGAAAAGGTACCTCTTTATTGTGATAATACAAGTGCAATCAACCTAACTAAGAATCCAATCCAGCATTCTAAAACTAAACACATTGAAATCAGACATCATTTCATAAGAGATCATATTCAAAAAGGTGATATTGAAATCATGTTTTTGAAAACTGAAAATCAATTGGTGGATTTATTCACTAAATCACTTGCACGTGATAGATTTAATAAGCTTAGAATTGAATTAGATATTATTGACATGCAGAATATATGTTGATATCTGTTTGGTTTGTTAATCTTATTAGATCATGTTTTTGCTGCATTTAAAATGATAAAAATCTGCATAATTTGAAAACTGCCAGAATTTCAGTCAGCTAAATTGGCAAATTCAACACATAGATTTCACTTAAAATTGTCACTGCACAAAAAATAAGTTTTCTGGTATAGTTTTAGTCGACTAACTCTATATTTTCATGTGTTAAAATCACTTATGTTGATGTGGATTTGCTTGAATTGATTTTAATTGATTGACCCAGTCAAAGTATGCATCACATGACTATTTTTGGACTGTAGTAGCAGCATGTAACAGCTATTACATCAGCTAAAATCAACTTTTCAGATTGTATTGACCATAAAGTGCTTTAATTACATGATTTCCAATGAGCATGCATTAGATGTGAACTGTTTGTGAGTGGATTGTTCATAAAACGTATGGGAAACACATCACTGCATCTCTGATACAGATTCCCTCACATTTAGTTGCTGTGATTTCCTGTACTGCATTGAAAAATAGAATATTTGCACCATTTAATTGATTGCTTTTGAAAATCAACATGCTGATTCTATAAATACTTGCATAAGCATCATACATTGGCATTCTCATTTGCTAGTAAGAGCCAAACCTACATTTCACCATGCCTAGAAGATCACGAACAACCCCTCAGATGATGAAAGCTCCACCCCACGTACTCCATCCTCTCCAAATGCCATGAATCAAGGAAGGCTTGAAGTATGGTTTGAAGGCCATGAAGACAAAATACAAACCTTCTTGATTGAGATCAATAGGAAGCAAATCATCCTTCCTAAGGTGATTCGCATGTGATGGCTAAGGGCAGAAAACTTTGGCAACCTTGAGCAACATCTCAAAGCTCAAAAGTTGAAGACTTTTCTTGAGCTTTCAGGCAAAGTGTATCCGGATTTGGTGAAGTTGTTCTATACCAACCTCAAGTTCAGTAATGGCATTCTCAAAACAAGTGTCAAAGGTGTGGAGATGGAAATCACTAGGCAAACATGGAAGGATGTGGTTGGCCTAAGGCAAAAAAGTGTACAAGTTCGCAAAGGTGAAACTAGTGCAGTGGGTTAATTCAACAAAGTCCAATACTTCAACCAATATGTGCGAAATCAAGGTGAGCAAACTAGAAATTTCCATGTGGGATGGCTTCGTGTGGAGGAAAGGTTGCTATCCATGGTGGTGACCAAGATCATCATGCCCAGGGGGAGCAATCATGCAACCTTGAATGAAGGTGATCTTGTGGTGATGTACTACATTCAAAATGGTGTGATGATTGACTGGACCTACACAATTGTGACCACATGATGAAGGCAAAGAGGCTCACGAATTTCAAGCTTGCATATGTGGTGCTCATCTCCAAGTTCATTAAGCATTTTGGTGTGGATGTGAAAGGAAAACTTGAGGAGTCTACTAGGCTTCTAAATCATGTTTCTACACTGAATATGCACAAGATGAGATTCACCAAGATAGGCAACACTTTGCTGGTTGAAGGAGATCATGGTGCAAATATTGAAGTTGGAGCAAATGATCATGAAGTGGGAACTAGTGGAGGAAACCAAGAGTAAGATGAACCACAACCTATGGCAATTGAGTTGTACAATCCTCATGGGAATACTAGACCTGCATACTCCCAGTTTGAGAGAATGGTTCTCAATCAGCTTCAAGACCTCAACATGGCACAAACTGAACATCATGCTTATTACATAACAAGGTTCCAAGACTTGGATGACCAGCTGCATAATGTTCATGACCTTCTCTGCAATGTCTACAACAGGGACAACCATAGGAAAGAGTGAAGGGGATGGCTTATAGGTCATGCATTGCATTTTCGTGCTGCATTATGTGTGTCTATCTGTCCATTCCAGTTTTTTAATCGGCTATTTTCTCATTTCAATCGACTGATTATATAAGTTTTAGCTTCATGATGTATCTGTCATTTCTGTTTCTGTTCTAGTGTGCTTGTATTCGTATTAGCTGCCCTGATACACCCCTATGTTACTGGTTTAATGAAAATTTTCATCTTTCCAAAATGATCTATGCATTTACTTTCATTTGATGAATCCAAAGGGGGAGAAAAATGTAAAAAATGAGTAAAAATGTGTTAGATTTGAAAAACCTGAAATAAATATGCTGGAATCATATAATACTGCAAACTTAGTCTAAAATCTGAAGTTAAATCATATTATTAGTGATAGGGGGAGCATATGCATATGTGATATGTATTTATGCTTGTGTGCTTTTGCTTGGTTGTATATTTGGAATATTGGTATCTTGTATGCAAAAGCTTTTTCAGGTTTCTCTATGGATCTTAACTCATCAATTCAACCCAAATATGTTGGCTTCAATTCAGGGGGAGATTGTTGGCACAAGCAAGCTTGAAGCAAAGAATTGATAAAGCCATGTATATGAAGATCATAGGTGTTTGATGAAGATTGATGAAGATCCATTTGAAGATTATGTTTTAGTGTGTTAAATATGTAAATAACATGTTAAATGTAATGTGTTAGTGTTATATCTTGTTGGTAGGCTATATGGCATAGGTCAGATGTCTTGTGTGCCTTAGTGTGTCTCTTTTAATATTTTAAAATGGGTTTTAACAGGTTAAAAGGCTTGTTGTATATAGTTTCTGGTATGAATGTATTTAGTCAGTTGAATTATTTTTCAATCGACTGATTTCACTTAAGTCAAGTGAAATCAACTGACTGTACGGAAAATTCAATCGAATTTTTTTCACTTAAACCAGACTATATAAGTTGTGTTTTCGCAAGCAGAGGTGCGAATTTGAGTTTTTGTGCATGAAATTTTGTCATTCTTCTCTGGAAAGCTCTCTCTACAATACATAGTTGTAGCTCGTGTTTTAAAGATCTTGGTTGATCTTGGAGGCATTTTGGCTTGTGAGTAGCTTGAAGAACACATGTATGGTTGGTTAGGGACAACCACCATCATGTTTGGATGTTCTTGTGCCTCTGGTTGGTTTGTCTGATGTGATTACAGGTATGTAAGTGTGATTCTTGTAGGGTGTGTGTCTAGATTTTTGTGAGTCAAAAATCTTGTGAGTTTTGTTGTTCAAAAGTGTAATCATGGTGTGTGATTTGTAAAACTTTTGAATATAGTGGAAACCATGCTCAGGTTGTCTTGGTAAACTGGATGTAGCTCTATGATTGAGTGAACTAGTATAAAAACAGTTATGCATTTCTCTTTCCCTCATCTCACTCTCTTTGAAACTCTTTAAAAACTCAAGAAAATCAAGCAATTTGATCTTTGGTTTGATTTAATGCATTCTTGTGTAATATGAGGCTATATACTTGTTATAAATACTGTTTGAAACAAGTCTTGTATGTAAAAGATTGTTGTTTGAGTTGAATTTACGTATTCTGCATTCTACATAAATCTTCAATATTTTAGCTGACTGATTTGTCTTTTTAATCGACTGTTTCATAGCATCAAGAACAATTTAGTCTGCTATTTTATATTTTAATTGACTGAAAGTGTACTGGTCTGCTGCATTTACATCTAAACTTTCCAGTCTATTAGATTCAATTGAAAAGAGGTTTAAGCTTTCGAGAAAGTTTTATAAATCCAATTCAACCCCACTCCCTTCTTGACTAAATTCACCATTTCAAAACTAACAAAACATACTAAGGCACAATCATTAGCTTCCCTTACCTTCAAAGACAACCCCAAATAACTTTACAAAATCCTCTAAACCCTTCGACTCACGAAAACTCTTCTTCAACCTATAGACAACGTACGTGCGATTTGACCGAAGGAAGGAAACACTAATTAGTAGAGAATTTAAACCAAAACCCTAAAAATGAATAAAATCCAAGAAAGTTCACAATGCAAAACAATAACACAGTGGGCATTAAAGGAGGTTGAAAATTTTGACTTACCCGAATGAAGAAATTAATCAGGTAGACTCAAAGGCGACTTTGTGGCGATTGAAACCCCTACCTCTGAGCACAAGGAAGATGAAGTGAGAGTGAGAAATTGGAGAACGAAGATTGAGATAGGAAGGAGGATTGTGTTTCACAGAGAGGATGTTTTTGTGTATGAAACTAAAATAGACTCCTTTTGTTATTTTTATAAGTATTATTATTATTATTATTATTATTTTAAAGGGTTTTACAACTAGTACAATAAAATATGTTATCTATGTAAATTAAATTACAATGTCATATGGGAAAAAGAAAAATGGAACAGTGTGCTATTTGTATGAACTATTTTGCACTTATTCTCCCAACTCTACTTTTGAGTACAAAAACTTTTTCTGCATTTTGAAGCACATCCACCCATCAATGCCAGAGACCTCTTCAACGTATAAATGAAAACTAAACAATACCTTAAAAGAAAAACCAACCACAAGAGTTATTTTTAGTCTAGTGTTTACATACATTGGTTTGTGTATATCTTGGCTTAAATGTATATTCATGCAATAGAAAATAAAAATATTGCATTGGATCCTTATTAATAAAGTTTTACAACAAAAATCACTTTAGACAACATCATAAAATTGTGATCTAAATTATAAAATTCGTGGTCTGAAGATTAGACCACGGTTTTTTAGGCATGGTAGAGGTGAGTGTGGCTATAGGTAATATACAACGGTTTTTAGTACGACAATACTTTTAAAACCATTGCTTAAAATTCTCACAATAGACAATAGTTTTTCAGGTTGATTTTAGACATCACCTATATTTTTAGACTATATTTTTACTAGTTTTGTCCACATTGTTTAAAACAATAGTTATATAATCACAGACTTTCATGATATTTATACAACATTTACAAAAATTTTGTTTATTATGTTTAGGCCATATTTATTTAGTCATTGTCTAATTTAGTGTGGTCTAAACTACAAAATGTTGTAGTTATTACTAATGTACATATCCAAGATGCATCTTGTCTCCTTCATTATCCCATTACCATACACAAGGATCAAAATAAGAATAAAAAATAAACCTGAACAATGGTATCTTGAGTACTACATGGATCATCCTGTTGTGTGTTAAATCGAAATCAATTGATTGAGTTTCATATGCGAGACAATCATTTTCTTTGTTCTAAGACTTGTGATAGAAGTTAACTTTTACAAAAACATAACTATATAACAATTTACATTTTGTTTATTGAGTTGTTCATATATTTTTATTCTTTGTAACATGGAATGGAACACAACATTATATGAAGTTAGAATGATCAAGATCTTCTTATAGTTTCAGAAGCTATGATACATGTCTTACAACACCAGAAAAAAATGAATGCAAGATCAAAGAATTTTGATAAGGAATGAGTACCTGAGAGTGTTGCTTTGAAAGCAAGGCTCATTCTCTAATTCATCATATTACATTGCTTCATAAGCATCAATGAACTCATTTGAATCATTCATGTCCGTTAAACTTGTACAGTTAGAAACATCTTTCCCTACTTCATCTTCCATTACATGTTCCATGACCCTTTGGTTATCTTTTGTAACAGAAGTTCCATGTTCGATTACAGTTAGAAAGAACTTATCTGAATGATTCACACTACCTTGGTATGTAAAGAAGTCCCATATGCAAAACACTAGGTAAATTCATCATCTAAAGTTGAATTAGAAAAATAGTTAAAATACTTCGTTAGTCCTCATCTTTGTACCAAAATCTCAATTTGGTCCTCGTATTTTTATTAGTTTCAATTAGGTCCTTTTTGTTAGTGTAGAACTAACACCGTTAAATAGGTGCCACGTGTCAACTCCTCATTTTCTTGAATTTTTTAAATGTTTTTTAAATTTTTTAAAATTTTTAATTTTTTTTAAAAAAAATTTATGCCATGTGTCACGTTTGTAGTGTGCCACATGTCAATCTAATATGGTGACACGTGTCAAATTATTGTATGAATCTCAATTTGGTCCTCATATTTGTTAATTTGATTTGATTTGAGTCCCAATTTTTTTTTTAAATTTTTAATTTTATACGCTCCAATTTAGACCAAATTTAATTTTTATATAAATGTAATGATGATACTTTTATTACAAGTGATAATTCTATTACATATTTTTAACAATATTTAATTTATTTAAATTTATATTTTACATTAAACTTTATTTATATTTTATTTTAAAATTATAAATATATAGATTAATAAATTTATATTCGAAATATTTGTATAACATTCTATATCAACAATATTTTAGAGTTGGCTAAAAAATAACAATTTTATAAATTCAAATGTAAAATTTTAAAACAATTCTATAACAAATTAAAATAAATATATTTAAAATTTTAATATTAAATACAATTAATATTATTAAAATATTTAATAAAAATATCAATTTTTATAAAAATAATCATAACATTATATAAAAGTAAAATTTGTTCTAAATTTGGAGCGCCTAAAACTGAAAATTTTTAAAAAATTTGGGACTCAAATCAAATCAAATTAACAAATATGAGGACCAAATTGAGATTTATACAATAATTTTACACGTGTCACCATATTAGATTGACACGTGGCACATTACAAGCATGATACATGGCATAAATATTTAAAAAAAATTAAAAAATTAAAAAAAAATTAAAAATTTTTAAAAAAATTAAAAATTCAAAAAATTCAAAAAAATGAGGAGCTGACACGTGGTACCTACTTAACAGTGTTAGTTCTATACTAACAGAAAGGACCTAATTGGTATTAATTTACAAAATTGAAGACCTAATTGAGACTAATAAAAATATGAGATCCAAATTGAGATTTTGGTACAAAAATGAGGACCAACGAAGTATTTTAATCTAGAAAAATCTATGATCAAGGGAGTAAATGATTTATTATGAATAGAGTGTTAATAGACATACACCACAAAAGTTACATACACTTGACAATAATTATATATTATTGTTTCACTTATATTATAGTTTTCCAAATACATATTTGGAAAATGTGAAATTCCATCAATCATACCCACTACCATCATTACTGGGCGATAGCCCAACTCTAATACAACAAATTTTAGAAAAAGAAACCATAAATCAAAATGAAATTAAAAAAGGTAAGAACAACTAACTCTTCCATGGAAACCCCAATTTGGTGCTTCATTGAAGATATTTGGTCCTACATAAGCTTTACCATTGTGGCAACTATAAATCTTCCATGGTGATGGAGCAATAACATCGGAGGTGATTGCTTCATTGTATATGCATGACTAAAAGAAGAAGACCCTGATTAAATTAGAGCATAATGCAAAACTAATTATTGTTAACTAATTATCGTTTATGTTTGTTAACAGAGGTGATTAAATTAGAGCATAATCTAGAGCTAATTTAATCAGGGTCTTCTACTCTACTAAAAATTCCATTTAATAGATTGTTTCCAATTTTTCTTTTTTTAAGCCCCTATTCTATTTGAACAAAAATTTAGGTATGCATACATAACAGTAAAAAAAATGGAAGAAAGAAAGGAACGAATACTTTCTGTACATGCGATATTTGTTGTTTCAAACCATAATCTTGTTTAGTAAAGAAAAATAAAAAAGCAAACTTCTAACAAGAATGAAAACATATTCAAAGTGTCTCAACTTTGAAATTGTAGAACTTGTTGATTGTAATAAAGAAAAATAAAAAAAATCTAACAAAGAATCTAAATATGTAGGTTTTCTATTGATTTATTTTATATTATCTCTATTAAGTTTTCAAAATATAATGATGCTGATATGTTACAAAATTTTTTAATATATTTTAAAATAACAAAATTAATATATAAGTGTAATTTAAAGAAACAATAGAATAACAACACAAAAAATCAAGGAGAGAATCAAACTATGTATAATATGCAAGTCCACTAACTTCTACAAGAGCTCTATTATTCTTGTTTGGTAGACAAAGTGAAAAAGTTTTCGACTAATACTGTATAGTTCTTAAACTCATAAATCAAATACCCTTATCAATACAAATGTTGTGTACATGATTATACCCTTAACAGATTACAAAAATTCATTCTCATATAAATAAAAAGTAATTGGTGCACCTAAAGGTGTCAATTTGGTCCAGCCTACAGGGCTTGACCCTAGCCAATGTGACTAGAATAAAAAAAGCCTACATTAAAAAAAAAAAAACCCTTATCAAATAAGTTCACAGGGCAAAAAATTCTACAAAAGTTGTATTGGTCCTGTTCGGGTCGTTCGACTTGATTTTCTACTCTGGCTCAAAGTAATATTTTTAGGGGTCTAACACACCTTAACCCTGACCCTAACCCACTAGAGAGGGAGTTTTGAAAACTGAGACCTTTGTTTGGCCCCCTCATTTGGGACCCTCCTAAAAGGAGACTTAATGAAGAGTAGATCAGAGTTAACCCATGGATTAGGGGCCAAATTGACACCTCTCGATGTACCTCAATGATAAATACTTTTTTTCTTGGAAGAAACATGAAAATTCATTTCTAGATTTAAATTCTCCTAAAAAAAGTAATATCAATCTATAAGAAAAATCTTAAATAATAACCAAATTTAATAATAAAAACTAATTAGTCATTATAGTGACTAATTTAGATATTAATTTATAAACTAAAAACTATTGATAATTAAACTAATTTTAAAAAATTATAATTAATCTAAATTGATAATTAAACTAGTTTCTATTATTAATTAGTCTCTAAATTGGTTTCTATTATCACATATTTTTTATATTTTTCTTTCTTTATGCATAACGCAAACATATTGTTTCTACTCATTTATGATATGTTCTCTTCAATTTTGAAAAAAAAAGAAAGAAAAATAAATACTCATTTTTCCAGTTGTTTTGTCCGATTTCTAAAGAAAAAAAAAATCCTCTCTTATTTCACTTAATAATAAAATATTAATTTTACAGTATAACATTTCTTACACGTATGTTTTTATTGTTTCTCGTGCAATATTTTTTATCAGCCAAGAATAATTCAATGATAAGAATGTGAACATTTACCTTGATTCTTTTTCAAGATCTTACGCTATAATTAATTTAAATGTCTTTGTATAATATTAAAAACTTTTAATTGTCATTAAACTTCTATTATATAATAGAATGAAAATTAAAAAAAAAAAAAACCTCATTTTCAACGTCTAACTTTAGTATGAGGTTTAATATAATATCTCTGACCTTAGTTTGGGCTTTGTATAATATTTAGACATGGAAAAGGCTAGATATGTAAATCCATATTCTCTTTTCTTGTAAATATCTACTAGTTTTACTACACTCAACAACGATAGTGCTAGAGAAATTAGGGTTTAGTTTTTATTATCATTCATATCTTCAAGATTTATTGGCTTCACTCTACTAAAATGGATACAACATTCATAACCTTACTAGTACAATTTTTTAACACAATATTTAAACTTGTATGAACGTTATATATATATATATATATATATATATATATATATATATATATATATATATATAACATCTTGACTTAAAAACTAAAAACAATTTCCACATTGTCAATGAAGACTCTCACACATCTCAACATCAAAAAGAAGATAATTAAGTTAGGTGTTTAAACAATTTTTTTTATGTAACTATCTCTTTTACTTTTTTTTTTATAGTGTAAGGCCCGTTAAGATTATTCTTTATCTTCCTACTCTAAACTAAAGGGCTGCCCTTGTAAGTGGGCCTAAGGGCTGGCCCAGTAGATAAAATCATTCTTAGTTGCCTAAGTCACATTTTCCATTAATTTCAGAGAACCTAAAACTGCAGCCGTCAACCCCTTCGCTAGGATTTGCTTCCACTGTTACATTGAGCTAAGAGAACTTGTGCTCCATGTAAGTATCTCTTTTAGCCGTGCCGGTTCCCTTTTACCATCTTTTCGTAATTTCGCTTAAAAGCCTCTGTTAACTTCATTTTCTGGTTTTGTCCCACCCCTATTTCAGCCCATAGTTCATCCTTAGAGCTGCTGCGCTCGTGGTCGTGCCGTCGGGGTCTTAGCTAAACTTTTTCCAGGTACGGGGAAGTTAGAGTCTGAGTCCTGATTATTTTATGGCTGAGTTAGAGTTTGTTAGATGTTGTATGCACTATATGATTGTGTTGAATGCGTGAACTGCCATGTACTGTCTTTTGGGTGCGAGCATGTGATTGTTGCAGGAGGAGCAGTGGCAGGATCTGTTAATCTCGCCCAGGCGAGAGTAACTCGCCTAGGCGAGACTTGCAAAAGTAAACTAAGGGTTCGTGAAACCTCGCCCAGGCGGAGGACTCTGGTTTTGAGCGAGGCCTAGTCTCGCTCAAGCGAGAGCCACTCGCCTAAGCGAGGAGGAGTGAAGGCCTGGAATGCTGTTGTGGTCTAGCCCAGGCGAGGGACGTCACTGTTGGGCGAGAGGTTGTCTCGCCCAGACGAGTCAGGACTCGCCTAAGCGAGCCTGCGAGAAAGTCCCAACACTAGTCGCGATCTCGCCTAAGCGAGAGTACCCCTCTCGCCTGAGCGAGGGCTCTTGACTTGAGCGAGATGTGCTGCGAGTTGGGGGACTTTGCTAAATTGTAAATTGTATTGTTGGTTTATGATGTGTTTGTGTGATGTATGAAATCTGTGAAATGAAAGGCATGGTATGTTCTGTATTATAAATTGGATAGATGTGATTGAAGAATCTTGGCATGTGAAATCAATGAATGGGTTGGAATTAAAGGGGCATGATATTGTTATGAGATGAGACCCTATACTCATAGGGTGGAAATGACCAATGGTATGGATTCAACATGGGATTCGAATGAGGATTCATTTTCAGGGGTTGGTACGAAATTGTAAGCATGATTAATGTTCTCTCATTGTCGATGTATGATTTTTAGTCCGTGTCAGTGTATAATTCCTTGGAGTCTCTAGGTGAGACCTCCGGGGTTGCGCTTCAGTGGTCGGGAAGTAATTCCATGACCCCTGTTAGTGGGTGTTCATGGTGGTGCCCAATTTGTATGGTCTAGTAAGGATTCAAGGTAAGATTGCATCCTGACACTCTAAAGAGTCAGTTAGTCTCACTTAGAGCGGACTGACTCCTGTGGTGAGAGTAGCAGGAGGCCCAAAATTCATTAAGGGCTAACCTTGTGGTGAGTGATTGATTCATTGTAACACTTGTGACACATAGCTCGGGGGTGAGTAGAGGTATCCACCACAAATGCAAGCATCCGCTGAATCCGACCAGACTATACATATCCGAATGAGTCGAGTCAGGGTCTAGTGTATTGTTTGTGAAGTCAGAACATGTTTGGGTGATATATATAAAATGTTGGATTGTGCATTGATGTGTGGCTACTTGATGAACTGTTTTACTATAGCTTACCCTGTTTGTTGTCTGGTTATCTTGTATGTGGTTCTTCTTCTTGCGATGATGATCGATTAAATTGATGGGAGCATATGGGCGAGGTCCTCGTGGTCAACAAGGGAATGGTGACTCCGCTGCTTAGCCATCTGGGCTGGATTTTCCTTTTGTTTTAAGCTTTCTTTTGGGGGCCACGGCCCATGTATTTGGCTACCCACTAAACTTCTATTTCTGTTTGGTTTCCCGTATTTGCTTAGTTAACGTCTTGGTATGCCTTATTTCATCGTGAGACGTTTTGTGGAAAACAGATAAAACTGCGCTGCTATGCTATTATGTTGTGACATTTCTTTTAATTTCTGTTATTAATTAAATGGGGTGTTACATATAGATTGTAACTATCTCCTTATAATTACTATTAGTAACATAATCTGCATAATCTGCATAATCTGCATTGAGGTTGGATTTCACAAATTGGAGTTTCCTATTAGATGTGGTCATAACTTTAAGAATTATATTGAATGGTAATCAAAAATAAAATATTTTTCTACAACGTCTTTGGTATGAATTCTGATAAAATTTCTAACCTTATATAGTTTATATGTCGTCTAGATATGAAATTCACACTCAATTGTATCACAAGGTTTTCAATGCTTTAAAAGTGTCCAAACATCAAATATGAAAATAGGCTAGTTCTTTAAATAATTTATTTTAAAAAAATACGCATATTATTCTTCCACTTTATTAGTGGAAAGTAAAAAATATATTTCAACATCAAATAGAAAAATAAATTAGGCGTTTAAACAATTTCTTTTTCATATAACTATCTATTACAATTACTGTTAATAACATAATAGGACTTAATTACAGATATTTTAGTTTCTTGTTGTTATAAATAAACGTAAACACTTAATGAATTTTGTTAACAAAATAATATAAAACAACGATGCATATATTGATTATTGTAACGTTATTTGATGTTTCAATGCTGCATTAAAAAAATATATAACTCTCGATTTAACCAAAACAAAACAAAAAATAGCAGACTTTTCTTTGCAATACATAGATATTGTGAAGTGATGGTCCAGAAGCAATTAAAATATTCATTTTCTACATTGTTTACAACTTTCCTCAAATAGTGTATATAAACAAATACCAAAGAACAAATCTCTTACTAGATCTCTTATTCATATCTAAATTCAAGTTTGTGTGGTTATACTGAGAATGGAAATTAACATCACATCAAGAGAAACCATTAAACCATCAGTGCCAACTTCTGCAGAATGCAAAACCCTAAAATTATGCTTGTTTGATGTGTTTCAACTCAACACCTATTTTCCATTGATCCTTTTTTACAGCAAAACTAACAACCTTAAAGAATTCTCAGATGTCTCAACTCAGTTGAAGAAATCACTCTCTGAGGCACTAACAATTTTCTACCCTCTTGCAGGTAGAAGATGTGATTACTTTTCCATTGATTGCAACGATGCAGGTGCAATTTTCATGGAAGCTTCAGTGAACACCACCATGAAAGTGTTCTTAAAACCACCAAATCTAGAACTGCTAAACCAGTTACTTCCATGTGAGGCTAACAAGTGCCACCCTCACGAAGAAGTGTTGCCCCAGTTACTTGTTCAAGTAAACAAATTCCAATGTGGAGGAATAGCCATCGGGTTGTGCAACCTCCACATTCTCTTGGATGCATATTCTTGCAGTGTCTTCTTGAAAACCTGGTTTGCCATTTGCAAAGGGTCAAAGGAAGAAATCTCATGGCCAGATTTCTCTTCTGCTGCTTCTTCCTTCCCTCCAAGAAACACCACTGGTGTACGTGCTGGAATGTTGAATATAAACAAGGACTCGAACATAGAAGAAAACTGCACCACAAGAAGATTCTTGTTTGATGACAAAGCCATCAATGAGCTAAAATCCATGTCAACATGTGATGAAACAAAACCAACACGGTACGAGGTAGTATCTTCATTCATAAGCAAACATATGATTGTAGCAATGAAAGAGGACAAAACAAGACCAATGGTTGCATTGCATGTTGTGAACATGAGAAAAAGGATGGGGGAGCCTTTCTCAAGAGGTGCTGTTGGAAATTTGTTGTGGCCTGCATTGGTTGTTCTTGAGGGTGTGAACAAGAACACTGAGATCATAGATTTGGTTGAAATTCTAAAAGAAGGACTTGGAAAACTAACTAAGGATTTGTTTCTGAAACTGCAGAATGATCCTGGTTTTTTATGGAGTGATGAGTGTGCAGAACTAATGCTTGAAGGTATAGCAGCAAATAAACCAATCTCATTAGTGTTCACAAGTTGGGGTAATATGGGATTCAATGAAGTGGATTTTGGTTGTGGAAAACCTTTGTGGCTAGCTCAAAGAGGAGGTACTAAAGAAAGTATCCCAAACACAGTGATATTGATGGAAACAAGAGAGGGAATAGAGGCATGGATCACAATGCCAGAGAAACATATAAGTATTTTGGAACATGATGTGGACTTCCTTCTATTTGCATTGCTTAATCCTAGTATTTTAATCTAAATGTTAAACCAATGAAGGTAATTAAAATGTAACGAGAGTTCCTTTTGTTTTATTTTTTCTTAACATCAATGCGGAAATAAATTAAAGTGTTTTATCTTGGCATTAGGAAGAAAGAAATGGTGTAATTAGAGTTGCTGAGAAGATTGATTTTTTATTTTTTTTTAATTATGTTTTCAATCCTTTAAATTTTTGTTTATCAAATTTTAAAACAATTCAATTAAGGTTTTATCGTTAAATTTTACAGTAAACAGTATGACGTGACAGTTACCGTCATTATGTTTAAATGTTATTACATAATATATTATTACAAGATATTTTAATTACGAGAATATCTTTTAGGAGTTTACTGTATTTAACAAAAAATATTCCTAAAATAAATAAAAATTATAAAATTAACAAAAAATAAAATTAAAAGATAAAAAGTATATAAAATTATAAAATATAAAATTAAATAATAATTAAATCATTAAATAAAAAATAAAAAACATAATTTTATAATTATGTAATTTTGCTGTTAATAATTTCATATTCCATGTATGATAATTAAGAAAAGAAGATACTAGTAAAATTATTGCATTATGTAAGGTTTTCCTTTTCAGTCTCAATGTTTAAGGGCTGTCCCAAACACCTAATGGGCCTAAGGGCTGGTCCATAGGGTGTCCAAGGCCCTAAAGCAACCTAACCCTTCCATTCTGAATTCATTTGTAAAGATCAGTGCCCTTACTCCTCTCCATTTCTCCTCACAGAGCTTTGCTAGGGTTTAATCCCAATCTCGATCCAATGAGCTCAGTTTCGTCTTCTAGCTTCGTGTAAGTATTCTACAACTTATACCTCGCTTTTCCGTTCGTATGTTCATATTTCTAGTTAGGGTTCTGTCGTAGGCTTATGTTAAAAGTCGCTCCGCTATTCTTTTCCAGCTCGTTAATCTATCCCTGGAGCTATTGTGTTCCGCTATTGGAGTCGAACTCTTCTTCTAGCCCTTTCCAGGTAAGGGGAAGTTAGGGTTTACTGTTTTATTGCGTTTTCCCACCTGCTTTGGTTTTATTTCGTGAGTTTGATGTTTGGTTGCCATTAAAATTGTTTGGGAGCTGTTAAAAACATGGTTTGGTCTGATTGGATGCATGTGTCTGCGTGAATAGTGACGGGTTCTGGTTTTCTCGCCCAAGCGAGTGTGTCTCACCTAGGCGAGATTAGCAGCAACTCACCCAGGCTGCTTGCGCGAGCTGTCGCTCAGGCGACGAGCTCTTGTTTTGAGCGAGAGCACATCTCGCTCAAGCGAGGAGGTCTCGCCTAAGCGAGAGGGCGCGATAGTGCCACTGTTCTTGATTCGAGCCCTCGCCTAGGCAAAGGGAGCTCGCCTGAGCGAGGGAAACCTCTCGCTTGACCAAGGCCCTTCTGCCTGAGCGAGGGGCTGGGCAAGGGGTGTGTTTACTCTTTGGTTTCTTTGTTTTTGGATATTGATCATATGTTTGGACTGATTATGCCTTTTAAAGTATGAATTGAGTGACCTTGGGTGAATATGATGAATTATGGTTTGTGGCTTATGATTTTAACATGAGTTGAGTATGATGTATGTATGGAATGATTCATGGGCTAAAGATGGTGAATTGTGGCATGGTTTTGGAATGGAAATTTATTGGAGGCTAGTTATAAATGTTGGCATGAGGTTCATATGAATGGCTAGTACATATTGGATGGTTAAACATGAATTGTATGTGGTTAGGACGTAATTCCTTGAAATCTCCAGGTGAGATTTCAGGGTGGTGCCTCAGTTGGTCGGGACGTAATTCCATGACCCCTGTTAGTGGGAGTTCATGGTGATACCCCATCTATACAATTTAGTAAGGATTCAAGGTAAGGTTGCATCCTAACACTCTAAAAAGTTAGTTAGTCTCACATAGAGCGGACTAACTCTTATGGTGAGAGTAGTAGGAGGCCTGAAACTCATTAAGGGCTAACCTTGTGCGTGGGGGATTGAGACATTGTAACACTTAGCTCGGGGGTGAGCAGAGAAATCCACCACAGGTGCAAGCATTTGCTGAATCTGACTAAATTATACGTATCCGGATGAGTCGTGTCTAAGTTGTAGTGTATTTTCTGAAAGGTCATAACATGTTTGGTTGACATATACTGCCTAGACTGTGAAATAACATGTAATTGTATGATAAATTGTTTTATACTCTAGCTTACCCTTTTGCTTGTTTGGTTGCTTGGTATGTGGTTCTTCTCCTTTTGCGATGATCATCATTTTATTGATTTGAGTAGATGCGAGAGGTACTCGAGGTCAACAGGGAAGGGATGATTTCGCTGCATAGTCTACTTGAACCGGACTTCTTTTTATTTGGGTTTTTTCCCAGGGTTATGGCCCTTGTACTGTTTTGTCCTTTAGCACATTATCATCTGTTGTTAAATTCTTGAACTTATTTTTGTATTGACATCTTGGTGTGCCTTTTTTCCTTCCGAGTATTTTGGATAATTATGTGGAGTGACGCTATACTCCGGATCTTCGCCTCTTATAGTATCTGTGTGAAATGTTATTTAATTAAAGTATTTATTTAAATGGGATATTTATTTAAATGGGGTGTTACACATTACCCATTTCCTTTTGTTGACATGTATTCACATTTTCATATTATCTACTTTTTTAAAATGAAAAAACTAAATTTTATTAATTTTTTATTTTTTTATTTACTTCTCTTTGCTCTCCATAATAACTACTTTCTTTATATAGCACAAATACTCTCTTATTTTCTAGATTACATAAAAAACATTAATTTAAATAATTAATAATTATTTTATTATATGAAAATTACATATCCAAAAAACTATAAAAATATAGTAAAATATTTTGTTCATAAAAGTTATATTTATGAGATTTTTACAGTAAAAAGTATGACGTGACAGTTATCGTCATTATGTTTCAATCTTATCACATAATATATTATTACAAGATATTTTAATTAAGAGAATATCTTTTATAAATTTATTATATTTAATAAAAAATATTCCTAAAACAAATAAAAATTATAAAATTAATAAAAAATAAAATTAAAAGATAAAAAGTATATAAAATTAGATAATAATTAAATAATTAAATAAAAAATAAAAAAATAAAAAACATAATTTTATAATTATAATTTCACAATTTTTAAATATTGTAATTATGTAATTTTACCGTTAATAACTTCATATTCCATGTATGATAATTAAGAAAAGAAGATACTAGAAAATTTATTGCATTACCCATTTCCTTTTGTTGATATATATTCACAATTATAATTATGTGATCATTTTCATATTATCTACCTTTTTAAAATGAAAAAACTAAATTATATTTATTTTTTATTTTTTATTTACTTCTCTTTTCTCTCCATAATAAATACTTTCTTTATATAACACAAACACTCTGTTATTTTCTAGATTACATAAAAAAATTTAATTTAAATAATTAATAATTATTTTATTATATGAAAATTACATATCCAAAAAACTATAAAAATATAGTAAAATATTTTGTTCATAAAAGTTATATTAATGAGATTTTCTTCATATAAATATAATTATATTTTGTTCATAAATATGATTTTATCTTTATATGATTTTTAAATATATGTTGTAAAATATATTTTATAAATAAATTTATTACACTTTAATATTAATTATAAGTTTTTTATTACTGTTTTATATTTTCATATATAGTTATGAACATTCTCTTCATAAAAATTATAGTTGTAATTATATTTTTTTATCTGTAGATTATTTTTAAATATATGTTGTAAAATGTATGTTATAAACTAATTTATTTCTGTTTAATATTTTAATTATAAGTGTTCGTTTATTATTATTTTATATTTTAATATATTTTAATTAATTTGTAGTTTTATTAAATTATGATTAATTTTGATATAGTTTAATTTATATTTTTTTAATTTCAATAATTAAAAAATATTTCACAATATTTTTAAACTTTTTGTTAAAAACCTTGTATGTTATGATTAGTTTTAGTTTTATTTTATCTATTATTATTTATTTCAATATTGAAAACATATATTATTTCTTTGATATTTTTTAATATCAAATAAAATATGTTTTTTTATATAGTTTAATTTTTACAAAATTTTATTTACGTGAAACCATATAAAATGACATTTTAGAAGTGATAGTAGTTTAAAAATAGTAAGACTTTCATTATTTTTAAAACACACAATCTCTAAAAACCATTTTTCTAGAGTTCTTTGACTTCTCTCTAAGGGTTCTCCTCCACTGTTCGCTTGATTGAAAATCTGAGACCATAGAAGTGATTCTCGCGACGAGTTCTTCAATTTGGACCGATCAGTTTCTCCGTTTGCATAAGTTAAGTTTAAGTTATTTTCTCTTGGTATTTTTGTTACATGTGAGGCTTTTCTGCTTGCATGTGTTCTTTTGATCTTCTATATGAGTTTCTGTTGATCAGTGATTGTAACGGTAGGTCTTGATCGTTCTTGTGTTGTTCCTAGGTATAAATAGAGAATCTTGTGGAGCAAAAGGTGTTTCGGTGTTCCTTGTGTAAGACCTGGGAAAATTAAATAGTTATTTAATTAATTATTTAAATAGGACGGGTAATGAGAACATTTAAAGTAATAAATGTGAGGAGTTATAACGTGGAAAAGTGCTAGCTCATGTGGTTGAGAGTACTTTGTTGTGTGTGAGGACTTGGGTTCAAGTCCTATGTGTGTCACTTGGATGTTATTTAAATTATGCATTTTTATGTATTTATATATTGAATGCGTGGTGTGATGATAAATTCCTAGAATTGTAGGAGTTATCATGAAATATGGATTGGTTGAATGGTTTGGCCTTGGTTAGGTATATACATAAGTGTAGGTGAACTCCAATGGAAAGGGTAAATGATAGTGATGGGTTATAGGGAAACCAAATCCAGTTGTATAGATGAGGGCACGCAGGTTCGTGTGAGCATCATGTTCCCGAGTCCAAGGCTAACCAGTTGTGTGTTTTGAAGGCTATAAAGCCTTAGGGTTAAGGTCTTGGCCAAGAAATAAGTAGAATTGATAAGTTGGGTATATGAGGTTATCTTGATGCTGAGGATGTCCAGGCGACGGAGTGAGGGCCAGCAGTGGGATTAGAGCTAGGATTTTACTCATGTGTATTTTATGTTTTAAATACAAGACTTGGGAACTTATAACATTATATGGATTTAGTTGTGAATTTTGGCGCGCTAGTTTAATGAATTTAAATTTTTCCCGCGTTGGGATTTTTATCGAGATGACTATTAATATAATTATTTCTTTTATTATTTATTTTAAGTAATATTCCCTAGGGATGTTACACCTTGAATCTGTTGAGTTGTTTGAGATGCTTTGTCAAGTAAGGGAAGCTAGTTTGTATTACATGTATGACTGAGTTTGATAGAGATTGATATTGGCATGTTTGTGATTGATTGAGTTTGGTAATTATCATTAATTGTATGAGTGATTTTGGTATGTAAACTATTTGATGAATCTAGTATGATTGGTTGATTGATTATGAAGGAATTTAGAAAAAAAAAATTGTAAGATTTGAGTCATTGATCAAATTGGTATCAACTCCTATGATTCAAAGATTGGTTTAGACCAATACCTAAAGGAGAAATACCAATTTGAGCTATGAAACGGGTCTGGATTTTCCAAAACCTTAAATTGAGATTGTTGATATTTGATAATGTTGAGCCTCACCATGGCAACGTTGAGCGCTAGTTTTTACGAATTGGTCAGCGTTGGGCACCACTTTCTAACGCTAGTGCCACCTAGTTTTCAACACTGTATCCTCTTGGTAAAATGAAGATTTTCACTTTGTTATCCGTTGGATTGAGATGAAATTTGGACAACTGATCCTAGACGCGCGAGTCTTCATTTTGATCGGTGGGATCTTTTGTTTTAAAGTCTATAGTTAGAGAAATGATTATCACCATTTTGATGTATTTTATGTATGACACCATTTGCCCTGTTTGATTGGTTTTGTTGTGTTGGTTACTTTGAATGTTTTGTGTATGCTTGAACTAGATTCTATAGTCCTTATTGCTATACATTGAATTGAGATTGTAATTGAATGTGATGAATTAAGTTTATAGGAAAATATGACAAATGAAGATATTATTGATTGTTTGGTATTGGGAATTTGATGTTGAATCATGTTTATTGTCGTAACCTAAATCACGACGGGACAGTGAAGTAAAAAGAAATTTGTTTTGAAATAGAGATTTGGAGCGCACCATAGTTCATTATGAAAAACTATGGAAAACCATAAAGATAAAACATAGTTTGTGAAAACTAGATTTTGGTTCGGGAGTTGGTTATGCGTATGGAAGGGTATTAGAACCCTACAACGTCCTTCCAATGGTGGTACCTTTCATTAAATGTACAAAATGATGTGTTTATTATAAATACTTATTTTTCCAATAAATAAGAAAATATTGAAATAAAAGTATTTTTTTAGTTGAAAGGACCCCACAAGGATTAACCTTAGTCCTACTATTCTTATTAAAAATGAGAAATCACGGCTATGTAGTTCTTTGAAAAAACTATTTGAAAATGATTTGGAAAATCTTTTGATTTTTGGTAAGTGAACCTGACAAGGACTTGTCCGTTTTTACGTATCTCCATTCACAATGGAGAATCAAGGATCACGTAGTTTTTGGTAGAATTGATTGGAATATTTAATTTTTGAAAGTTACCTTTCGACATTTTTTTAAAACGAGTGTCATGCTACACGTGCAGCCAAGTTGACACAAAAAACATTTTTTTATATTTTGTATTTTTGAAAAGGGGTGTCATGCAAAGCAAGTGGTCGAGTAAACACAAAAACCATTTTTCATAATTTTTGTATTAAAAAAAAAGAGTGTTGTATGACATGAGCGGTCGAGTAGCACTAAAAGAGAAATAAAAAAAATAATTTTTAATTTTATTTGTTCTTATTTTTATCATTTTTAAAAGTTTTTACATTTTTGTTTTAATTTAAATATTTTTAGAAAATGTTGTGATTGAAATGTGAGATTTAGTGGTGAAAAAATAAAATGCATCCTAGTCCAAAAAGAAATCACATGAGTGAGGTGTGTGCTTAGTAAAATTGAAAGAATATAAAATAGAATTCTAAATGTAAGCTGTGTGAGATTATTACAATGGAGAGTGTATAAACAAGTAAACAACCCAAAATCACCACCATTCTCCCTCGCGTGAAGGTTTCACCATTTCTCCTTCATTAGTCACGGTGGTGCGTAGTTTTTCTCCAAACACCACCATCACACCACCGTCAGCGGCAATGAGAGCTACCACAGGACCCACCGTGCCGATGTCAATGCTACCAGAGCCCCACTTTTGTTTTTCCTCTATTTAAACATTTATTGGTTTGCCATTTTTATTGTTTATGTAAAACAAAGAAGTCTTGTGTTGATGTTTCAATTCAATTATTTTTGGTTGGAATCCTTATTGTAATTAATCATGTAATAGCAACGAAACAAATATAAAGCATCATAGAAAATTTGGAAATTATGAACTTGGTTGTGTTTTAAAGTGTTCCTATTTCCACTCTCAATATCTTTGCTCTTCGTCTTTTGAATATCCCTATTATTTGCATTTTGGTTTGGTTCTTGGAGTATGATTCTAAATTGAATTGAATTCTGGTATTGGAGATGAGTAATTGTCACTAACGTGAAGTTGAGTTATGGTGGATGAAGATGTAATTGTGTTCTGTGAATGAATTGTATAGATGGAGGATCTGTATCTCTTTGGTTGTGAACATTCAGTTTCGTGGGTGGAAGGGATTCAATAAAATGAAAGGAAAATTGTGAGGGTGGTGATGAGCGACTTATTGGCTTTGGTTGTGACCAAGATGATGATAGTGTCCAATATGTGAATTTTGAAGTGGAAGTTGAAATTGGGAAGAAAACCATTTCCTCGAACCCTGCCAAACTATTTATTTTTTATTTTTGAATTTAATTAACAAAAAAATGAAAAAAAATTAATAATATTAATTTTAATTTAAAAAAAATCCTTATTTTACAAAACTTTTAAAAACATAAATTAAAGAAATATTTTTAATCAATTTCATTATTTTTTAAGACAATTTATTTTTATCCTTCTTATTTAACACTTATTTTTAGACATTTTTTTAAAACAATTTTTATTTTTTCGGTCAAAATTGGGTGTTGACATTTATTAAAGAATGTATGTGTTTAGCGTAATTCCATGGATCTCATGAGTAGATTCCATGGTGACGTGTTTGGCTTAATTCCATGGGTCTTATGAGTAGATTCCATGGTAACGTGTTTGACGTAATTTCATAGGTCTCATGAGTAAATTCCATGGGTCTCATGAGTACATTAGATTCTATGGTGGCGTTACTTTAGTCTTTTATAGCTTTCTCTTGTAAATTATATGTTTTTATGTAAGATACTCCTTTTGTAAATTAGCTTACCTTTGCACTTGTTGGTTATTTGTCTTTTCCTTTTGCGATGATCACCTATTCGGTGGGAGTAGATGAAGTTGCAGGTGTAGAGACACCTCTAGTGGATGAGGAGCTATCAGTTAGAGTAGTGAAATGTCTCGAGGAGTTTTAGTAAGCGGTTAATTTTGTATATTCATTCTCCTTGTTGTTTTAGTTTGAGTGTACAAATGATATATTTTTATAGTCTTATCTTTTGTAAATTATATGTTTTTATGTAAGATAATCCTTTTGTAAATTAGCTTACCTTTGCACTTGTTGGTTGTTGTGTTTTGTCTTTTCCTTTTGTGATGATCACCTATTCGGTGGGAGTAGATGAAGTTGCAGGTGTAGAGACACCTCTAGTGGATGAGGAGCTATCAGTTAGAGTAATGAAATGTCTTGAGGAGTTTTAGTAAGCGGTTAATTTTGTATATTCATTCTCCTTGTTGTTTTAGTTTGAGTGTACAAATGATATATTTTTATAGTCTTATCTTTTGTAAGATTGTATTAATATACTTTATACATAGGATTACCTTGTTGAATATTATAACGAAGCATCCTATTTGATTAGTTTTAAATTGCTAAAATGGGATGTTACAATTTCAATAATTAATAAATATTTTAAAACTACCTATCCAAAAAGTTACTTTAAAAGAACTTAATAAAATAGTTTTATTTTAATTATTATTATTTATTTCAATATTAAAAGCACATGTTATTACTATTAGTGGCAGATCTTTAGCCAATATTTTAGGGTGTCAAAATTTTGGTTGAATTACCCTTTTGCTCCATTTTTTTTGTATAAAAATATCAAGTTGGTTTTCTAGTTTTTTTAGTCTCAATTTGATCTCGATTTTTCTAAAATTGATGCAATTTGATCCTTTTCGTTAAATTTCTTGAACTGGAACAAATATTTTTCACCAAAATTAACACTAGGATTATATCAATTACACCAATAAAGAAAATCAGCCTTATTCACAACTTCAATTTTGATGAAAAAATATTGATCCGATTCAAGAAATTTAATAGAAAAATGACCAAATTGCATCATTTTTTAAAAATCGGGACCAAATTGAGACTAAAAAAATTGGAAGACTAAGTTAATATTTTTATTTTTTTATGATAATAAAAAGTAACAAATTCTAATTATTATTATTATTATAATTATAAAATTAAATATAAATAATTATTATAATTTTATTATAATTAATTTTCATTTGTAATGATTAAGTTAAAAAAAATCAAATGAAAAAAAGTGATTAAATAAAACAAATGATACAATATTAATAAAATAAATTTTTTTATTAAAAAAATATTTAAAAGGTAAAATTGAAAAAAAAAATGTAAAAAAACTATTCCTTATATGTAAATATAAATGTATATTTTTTTCAAATATTAAATATATTAAATATATTTAAAATATTAAATTTTAAAAAATATATTTAAAATAATATATTAAATAATATAAATATGACAAAATTTGGGATTCGTGGCCCATTTGTCATAAGAAAAGATCCGCCATTGATTACTATAATATTTTTTAAGTTTAAATATGTTAATTTTTTTATATAGTTTAACTTATACAAAATTTAATTCCATTTATTAATAAATATTTCAAAACTACATATCCATATGTTACTTTAAAAGAAGTTCATAAAATAGTAGTTTAATTTAAGAAATTATTTTAAAAAAATTCACTTTTGTTTTTATTTATTATTTATTTCAATATTAAATACACATTTAATTACTATAATACTTTTAATATTATTTGTGATTATTTTTTATATAATTTAATTTATTAAAAACATATTTCGAGAGTTAATAATAATTAGTTTATTATGTGAAATAGTAGTTTAATTTTAAAAAATCATTTAAAAAGAAATAAATTTTATTGATATTTATTGGATAAAATCATTTAATTAAAAATTTATCACAATTTTTAAAAAATAAATAAAAATGCTAAAAAAACTAATTAAAATTTATTTTTTTTTATTTTATTTTTGGTACTAATATTGTCTATATGAATGACATTATTGGAACAACTCTGAAACATTTTGAAGGAAAACTTATTTCACGTGAGGGTTCTACAAGGTTTGAATTATTTGATCTTTGTATAATTTTTTTTTTTTAAAAAATGTTTTTAGTCCATGTACTGTATCAATAACTTCTTTTATGTTTTATTATATATATGTCTACTATAAAATTTATTGTATTTACATGTGTTTTATTTTATTTACATATAGTTAGTAAAAATTTTGGTTACAATAATATAATATACAGATGATAAAGGATAAATATTGTTTAGTAAATTTAATCCATTTGTTTAATGTAAAAGAAAATATAAGATGACAAATCATTTCATATATTAATTAAATTTTGGTTACAATAATATAATATACAGATGATAAAGGATAAATATTATTTAGTAAATTTAATCCATTTGTTTAATGTAAAAGAAAATATAAGATGACAAATCATTTCATATATTAATTAGATGAGTATAAAAATAAACATTAGATGACTTTATCCGTATATTGATTAGACGAGTTTAGCAATACACATTAGACGATTTTATATATACACTAATTAAATGAATATATAACAATACATATTATAGATAACTTCATAATTTTGTGTTGGGTATTGGGCTCCTTTCCTATGTGGAGAAAAGGCTCAAAACTTGTCTCACTTAACCTAGTGGAGAGGGGGCTATAAAATAAAGAGAGAGGCAAAACAATAGAGTAAGAACACACTGAAAGCCCTAACACATAGAGGGAGAGGTAGAGGAAAAATTTTGTTCACATTTTTCACAGAGCTGTCACAGTAGAATCGGTGCTGCGGATTCGTTCACCGTTGGATCGGGCTGCAATTTTTACAGCAAGTTCGGAACTCATTGCTCTTCATTCTGACCAGTCGGATCTTTGATACGAGGTCTGAGTTGGGAGATATTAATTTCGCACTGCAACAGTGATTTGTAGAGGTTTTCCTCTCTTGTTCTTCTCTATTTGAAAGCTTTGTTGCTTTGTTATTTGGTTGGGTGTTGGCACTAATTTGTGCTATTGATTGAGACTCTTTTGTACTCTTGTTGATCATAGTGAAGCTATTTCTTTGGTCTGGACGACTCGTGGTTTTTACCCTTGATTTGAGGAGTTTTCCACGTTAAAAATCTTGGTGCCTTTATTTGTGCTTTTGGTGATTTATTATTGC
>Ga0214545_1002640_pt1 | contig 34517 bp, 11 predicted proteins | sample CNSS4metaG_FD_160064 | JGI IMG/M metagenome (GOLD analysis project Ga0214545, IMG submission 160064) | Root nodule microbial communities from cowpea collected in UCLA plant growth center, Los Angeles, California, USA - CNSS4 | ecosystem: Host-associated > Plants > Roots > Nodule | place: USA...
ACACTTTCTATTTTTTATTTCTTGTAATTGTTTAGTTTGTCGTAAAATTCATTTGCATCTCTAACATATTTTTCATTTTATCATAACCTTTATGTAATTATATTCAAATGATGTATGTCAATTAAATATTTTATATGTCTCACATTTAAATATTTCTATTCTTTTTTAATATTTTTAGTCATTGTATATTCTCCTTTCACATGAGAATGTTTAACACTCCCAATATAAGTGACTAATAGCAAAAACCTTTCACTCATTAGGTAATATAAAAAATGTATATTCTTTACTCTACTATTATCAAATTTTGTTATTTCTCAACCATTGACTATGTTAGTATTTGAAAAGTTTTCTTAGATAAGGTATTTTTCAATCTTATCATATCATTAATTATATAAATTTTTTTCCTTTGTGTTGTTTCATTCGAGTGTTTCTCAAGTTGTTCCTATGACACATTTCATAACTTTTTAATATTTTTATTTATTGTTTATTTTTATCATGTAAAATATTACTTTGATATATTTTAGATAATTATTTTTTATTTTCTAACTAATTATCAATCATATTGTAATTTTGTCACTATAATTGTTTGATTTACTATGATATAAAAATTCAATGTAATTACCATGATTTTTTTATCACCATCCAACATATATTGAAGTTCAAAATATACAAAATATATGTTTATTGGTTTAATATTTGTTCTTTGTGTAATTTTGATCAAGTGATGTATTATAACTTTATTAGTGTAAAACATTCATTATAATTACAAAAATTGAAATAAAGAAGCATTTAAAATATATTATAATTTGAATATTTATTTTCCTTAAATATTTTAAAATATATATTTTTAAATTTTATCAGCTAGATTTCATTAATGTTTGCATATCTAATAAATGTTTTGGTTATCATGATTGGTATTATAATTTCAAATGTATATAATTATAATTTCTTTCTAAATATTTGATAATATTATGTTTCTTTCACCATAATTTTTTATTATTTTATAAAAAAGAATTAATTAATTAATATTGAAATAGTAAGAAAATGGGTACGGGTATGAGTAGAAAAATATACATGTTATCCGGTGGGGAAGGATGAGACAAAAATTTAATAACCGTTGGATTTAGATATGAAAATGTTAAAGAATTTTTTATATAGAGATAGATATAGAATAGGAAAATATGTCTCCGTCTCGTCCCATTATCTTTCCTAATAAGGAATTGATCTCATATTAATGAATAATATACAATTTATCATGTAATAATATAGATTAAAAATAAATAAAACATTAATCAGCATATGGTCTTTGATTTTATGTTGTATTCATCAATTATAAGATCTTACAACTTAAAATATACAAAAAAGAATTATGTTAATTTTATACAAAAAAATAATAACAAAATACTGAACATTATTTATATTATGTATGTAATTTGTTATTAAGGGTGTGGTGTTTCAATTTTCAAAAAAAATCAATTTCTTTTTTTTATTTTTAATTCAATTTAGTCTTTGTAACTTTTAAAACAATATAATTTCTTCATCTCCAATTTAAGATTACATTAATAATTAAATTTAATTACAAATTAATTATATATATATATATATATATATATTTAAATATTTTTTATAGTTTATATATTAAATTATTCTACCTAAATATTCGATTTTTTTTATAATAAGGTGAAATGAATTTGATATATATATTCTAAAAAAAAATTAATATGTATATATATAAGTTATCATTAAACTTAATTATTAATTTAGTCTTTTACATAAGAAAAGATAAAATTATATTGTTTTAAGAGATATGACACTAAATTAAATAAAAATTTTAAATAGAGAATTAAGTTAAACTTTAAAAAAAATTAAAATTTTTAAAATAACTAAAGAATTAAACTGAACATTTAAAAAATAAATAAAAAACTAAATAAAATAAAATAAATAAATAAGGGACAAAAATAACTAATCTAACTAACTAAAAAACTAAATCAATAATTTATTTTTCTTCTTTCAAACTTTTTTTCGTTTCCAACTCACTTCATAAATTCTAACGATGATTTCTCTCTTTTTCCTTCTCTTTCTCTCTCAACTTATATGTTAATAGTAGTACGGTTAAATCACCGATTGATCTTTTCATTAAGATTATGTGTGAGTGATTACTAATTTAAAATACTGTTAATTTTAAAAAAATTTATTAATGTTCCAATTCTTTTGTTAATTTAAAATACTTTTTTAAAAAAAAAAGTTACTTTAATTCATTTATTTTTTAAATTTTGAGATCGAAATATATTAAAGTATAAGAGAAGCAAAAATTATTATTTTTACCTCTAATAATAAGAAATAAAACTATAAACATATTTAATCTTATTTATGTTATATATTAATCCTTCCTCCCACATTAATCATCCATTCATGCATAATCAATTATGGCTCATTTACACATTTCTTCTTTTGATCAGTTATAAATGAAATTTAAGTGTCAGTTATAAAAGAAAAAAAAAGACAGCAAAATTATAAAATTTCTCTCTTTCTTCACTCACTAGGGAGAATTTGAACATACCCTGCCTTTATGAATAATTTAACATAAAACAGAAAAAAATCATTTTCGTCTTCTTTTATTTGGAAATCATTTTCCTTTCAAAACTAAAACATTTTTTATATGTTTGAGCGGACCTATGCTTCCACTAAGTTGATACTATATTTTCTACTATGACATGATTATTATTTAATTTGTAAACCAATAATAACAATGAAAATTAATAGTAAATAATTAAATTTAAATAAAATGGTAACAGTTAGTCTAATTCTTTTTTTTTATTTAGCATAATGAAATATGGTTACAAAATTAAGAAAATATAAAATAAAAATATATAATAAATAATACAATTTAAAGTTTAAAAGTTATTAACCAATTTTTAATTATTAATGATGGTTTAATAATATAATATATTACGAATATTTGCATAATTATGTTTATTTTAATATACACACAGAATAAACAAAATTAATAAATTATAAGAAATATTTACAAAAGCAGTTGAAAATCTTCAACTCGTCTTTAGATTCATTTAGGTGGTTACTAAGGCATTAAAAGTAGACTAAATCGTTTTTATTTACTAAAGATAAAATAATCTAATTAAAAGATAATAAAAAAAATTAATAAACTTTAAATTGAAAATAATCCCGATTAAAAGAGACTTCTTTTAAAAATAAATTAATATTTTTTTTTATAAATTAAAGTTATCTAGTATATATATTAATTGTTAATTAGTGTCTTATATAGATTTTATTTTATAAATTTTTAACATCAATTACTTATAATGTATTAAGGAGCTGATTTCATATTAATGAATAGTGTGTAATTTATTATGTAATAATATAGATTAAAAATAAATAAAACATTAATCAGTTGAGGGTCTTTGATTTTAGGTTGTATTCATCAATCATAAGAGCTTATAATTTCATACATATGCAAAGAAAAAAAAAATCTTTTTCGCAGTTTATGTTAATTTTGTTAAAAAAAAAGGATGAATAATAAAATACCGAACATTAAAAGTGTGGTGTTTCAGTGTGGATTACTTGGACCCCAAGTCTGAACGTTGTCTGTGGGTTTTCCGCAAAGGTTGCAGAATTTTGTAAAATCTCGTAGGTTTAAATGTTGTGTTTTGTGCCGCTCTCATTGTTTTTTCAAAAACCTCTTTCATATTCTTCTTGTTATATTTCACTCTGTGTATAGTGGCAGATTGTGAGAGAGGCAAAACTTTGCGCTCTCACAAAAAATAGAAAGTTTTGTGGTTGAACTCTTGCTCCAATGGCAACGAAAGGTCTTGATAATGTTGGGAGCAGAAAGCGCAAACGACAGACTTCAAGAAAGCTTGAAGTGGATGCAAAAGTGGAGGTAATTCGTTTTCGCTATTGGGATTTCTGAGGTTTCCTTGAGATAAAAAGTACAATTACGAATTGTTGCATCCTCGTGTTTGGTGTTATTGGCTTTCTCTGTTTGCATCTCTTTCTATGTTTGGTTTTGATCATTCTTGCCTTTTGGTCTCTTTTCATGATCGGATACTTGATTGTTTAGACGTTTTGTACACTCGGAATTGTCGTTTTTGTTATTCAACTCTCTTCTTCACACGCTGCTTGCGAAGTTTCAATTTTTTTGGACAAAACTTACAAACATTACTATGGTGATTTAGGTTCTCTTCTCCAATCAAATTTTGAGTTTTCAATGTTGTAAACGCGCAGCAATTTAGAGTTTCGGAGACCCGGTTGAAGGATGCCTGGGTCGTCCCGGAAGAAGTGGAACTCCCACGGTGTCTGGAAGCCTTGGGAATGCGAATGACCCTGAAGAGGATGTGTTGAAAGGTAATGGTTTGAGGTGATTGTGAGAGAAAGGAAGGAGGGTGATGTGGATTTATGGTGAGTGAGTGAGTGAGTGAGAGTGAGAGTGAGGAAGTAGAACGGTTTAGAAGAGAGGTATGATAGGACCATTAATGATGAAAGTAGGCATTATTATGAAGTAAATAGGATGATGATTTGCAATAGTTTTGCTCTGTTTTCAGTTCAATCTTCTCTAGCTTCCTCGGCAGACACCAACAAACACCACAGCAACCAATGCATAAGGAAGTGACCCTCTAAATGCATCCCGTTACACTATAAAACTGTTGTCAGGGGTATCCAGCAGAACAATTGAATATATACCCTCAAGAATGGGAACTTTGATCAAGATTTAGTGTAATAATAAGTATTGAATAACAGTGCCATTTTTTTTTAAATGTTGATATTTTGGTTTACTAAACTCGAGTGTGAGACTATTTTCATCTGCGATTTTCATTTTCTATTTTTTTAAAATTGAGTTTAGAAATTTTGCAGGTGAGGAGTATGGACAATGGGTTTCAAGGATCGTGGCACCCTGGAACAGTTATCATGTGTGAGGATTTGCAACGGCGTGTCAGATATAACAATATTTTGGATAACAACGGGGCGTATAATCTTGAGGAGGTGGTGAATGTTTCAAAAGCTTTGGATGGTGATATTGAATGTGCAGACTGCTATGCACGCGGGTTCATTAGGCCACTGCCTCCTTTGGTTGAGTTTGATAGGGGGGACCTTGTATTTGGTTTATGTGTTGATGTGAACTATAAGGAAGCTTGGTGGGAAGGAGTTATATTTGACCACTGTGATGGAATGGACAAGAGGAATGTGCTTTTCCCTGATTTGGGTGATGAAATGCCGGTTGAAATTCATCAGTTGCGGGTTACTCAGGACTGGGATGAAATTACTGAGGAGTGGACACGACGAGGGAACTGGGTGTTTCTTGATCTGGTGGAGGAGCAGAAGAGGAACTTGTTTGTCACAGTTTCGGCCAAGCAGATTTGGTATGATGTACGCATTAAAAAGGAATTTGAGACGATTAGAGAGTGGACATGTAATTTGAAGTACTTGTGGACCAAGTTGATAAAGGAGGTAGTTAATCACTACTTTTCTCTAACGTTAAAGGAAATTATCTCTGTCCTAGACCTTCCTGGGAGTCTTTTAAGTGAAACACCAGAGCATGCATCTGCTGAAGCCGTGCCTAATGTTGACTTAAGCATGATCGGGCAAAATAACCAAATTGTTGTGCAGAAAGGAACTGTCCCTCCTATTAAAGGGACCTTGTCTGACGTTCAAAATGAAATTAGACCCTGTGGTGATAGTCCTTTTAATGAAAGTAGAGAAGATAGATCCTCAAGTCATTTAGTGTCCTCTTTTTGGAATCCTGTGAAGTTGTCTGGGGTTGAATTATGCCCTGATGCTGTTAGGGAATATCTACTTGCTTCCAAACGTGATGTCAGGGCATTTTGGATGGACAAATTACAAAAGCATCTTGTATGTCTTGGATGGAAAATTGAGTGGTCAAATAGATTAAATGTCAAACGTTACAAGTATATTGCCCCTTATACGCAGGGCCAAAGGTGTTACCTTTCACTCATTGAAGTTTGTAAAGCTATAAAACACGACCCCAACATGAACTCCTTGCATCTCCAAAATGATCACACTATAATGCATCCTACAGTTGGTTGTCATCTTTCAGATGTGCCTTCTATCCCAGCTGAAAATATTCGATCTATAACGCATCTCCAAAATGATCACACTATAATGCATCCTACAGTTGATTGTCATCTTTCTGATGTGCCTTCTAATCCAGCTGAACATATTCAGAATCCAGATATTCCTCTGGCTGAAAATATTCAGAATCCAGATATTCCTCTAGCTGAACATATTCAGAATCCAGATATTCCTCTAGCTGAAAATATTCAGAATCCAGATATTCCTCTAGCTGAAAATATTCAGAATCCAGATATTCCTCTAGCTGAAAATATTCAGAATCTGGATATCATTCCTCCAGCTGAAAATATTCAGAATCTAGATATCTTTCCTCCTGCTGAAAATATTCTGAATCTAGATATCTTTCCTCCTGCTAAAAATATCCAGAATCTAGATATCATTCCTCCAGCTGAAAATATTCAGAATCTAGATATCTTTCCTCCTGCTGAAAATATTCAGAATCTAGATATCTTTCCTCCTGCTGGAAATATTCAGAATCTAGATATCATTCCTACAGTTGACAATATTCAGAATCTAGATATCTTTTCTCCAGCTAAAAATATTCAGAATCTAGATATCTTTCCTCCTGCTGAGCCATCTTCTCCAGTTGAAGATGAAGTTGAAGAAGTACCTGAGTATTGTCCTCGGGCTGTGGTGCAGTATTATCGCATGTATATACACAACAAGAGCCGAGCTGATAAAAAAAAGTGGATACTAAAGGCAAAGAAGCATCTGTTAGCAGAGGGATGGGTTTTTGACCATCCACCTCCATTTAATAAGAAAAGGGGAATAATATACATGTCTCCACAAAATCGGAAATTCCCAACACTCCATGCAGCATGCAAATTTTGCATTAACGAAACTATTCCTAATTGGAACCTTATATGGCAGGAGGAGATGGATGAAGGTGCTTCTAGTATTAAACCAACTACAAATCAAAAGAAGAAAAACAAGAGGGATTTGAAGGCCAACACACCCAAGGGCCAAAGCAATGGACCTCGACAGGTGCTAAGATCAAATAAGAGGGTGCAAAAGGTGTCTGTCTCTACTCATTTACATCATAAGCCTCTAAATATTCCGTCTTATTTGATAGACAGCAACATCATCTTACCAAGGTCTAAGGTTTATTATAAGGCAAAAGGCAGGAACCGTGCAGTCCGAACTTTTGCTGAGGGGAAAATAACTCATGATGGAATCAAGTGTAACTGTTGCCTTACAATATACAGTTTTGCTGGATTTGAAAAACATGCTACTGGCAGTAGTACATGCAGACCCTCTGCTAATATCTTTTTGGATGATGGAAAGTCACTCTTGGACTGCCAGATACAAATGATGCAAGGTCAAAAGACAAGTGTGGCTAGTGGAAAAGCATTAACTGATCTGTCTCTGGCTGATAATGACTACATTTGTTCAGTTTGTCGCTATGGTGGTGAACTTATTTTATGTGATAAATGTCCATCCTCATTCCATAAGACGTGTCTTGGTTTGGAGGTACATTAACTATTTTCCTTCTGAATCATGCTATATTTAGTGCTATCCTGTTTTTACTTATCACAGCACAGGACATCAATTTGGTGCTTTGACATTAGATCTAGTTTTTTACTTTGGCTTGTATTATATTTTTCTGTATAGGATGTCCCTGAAGGTGACTGGTTTTGTCCATCATGTCGTTGCGGGATTTGTGGCCAAAGGAAAATTGATGGAGATGAGGTTGAACACTTCCTTTCTTGCATACAATGTGAACATAAATGTATGCCAGCTACACCCTATTTTTAGTTTCATTTTATTACCATGCTTGAATATCTTTGAAGTGTATTTGTCTGCGTACGTAAATGTGGTCTTAGCTTTTGTCAAACATGTGTAGATCATGTTAGGTGCCTGAAAAATGGAGCTGCAAATACATCAAGATATAATGGAAACTGGTTCTGTGGAAAAGATTGTGAAAAGGTAGATTAAATCCACTCCAACTCGTTCTTTATTTCTCCCCCATTTTAGAAAAAATTAGCTATAATGTGCTTCAAAAATTGCTTATTACTATTTGTGGTTTACCATCAAGCTTTTTGTTTGTTGCAATTTGATCAAAAATGGGAACCTTCATGACCGTTAGTTTGTGTGTTTTCATTGAGAGTCTTTTTAGGGCACTAGTTTGGCTCTACTAAACAATATGGTATCTATTTTTTTGCAGATATATGAGGGCCTTCATAAATTATTAGGAGAGCCAATTCCAGTGGCTAACAATCTAACTTGGACTTTGATGAAGTTTATCAACCCTGACAGTTGTGATCTTGGTAATATTGAAAGTGACTTAGTGGCAGAAAGTTACTGCAAACTCAATCTTGCTCTTTTGTTGATGCGTGAATGTTTTGAGCCCCTAAAAGAATCCTTGACTTCCAGAGATCTCGTGGAAGATGCTCTGTTCAGCAGAAGGTCAGAAATTGTTATCCTTCAAGACATGATCGTTATTTTTCTATCTTGCTTGTTGCATTTGTGTTATATACATCGATGACATTTACTAATGGATGTGTTTGCATCTACTTTATTTACTTTGTCAATGATAATGTTGTCTGCCTCTAAAGAAATGTACTACATTATTGTTTCATCTCTTGGTCTATACCTGACATCTATAATTTGGAACTTAACAGGTCAGAGCTTAACCGAATAAATTTCCAGGGTTTCTACACTGTGCTACTTGAGAGAAATGAAGAACTGGTTAGTGTGGCAACTATTAGGTAAGTATAGTTCTTACTATTTTTGTTTGATTGCATAAGTGCATGTCCTATTTGAGTTGTTTTTTTAGGCTTTTCATATTTCATTTGTTATGTCAATTTTTTAGGGTCCATGGGAAGAAGGTAGCTGAAATACCTCTTGTTGGCACCAGATTACAATATCGTCGACATGGAATGTGTCGCATTTTAGTAAATGAGCTTGAAAAGGTAATCCACAAAACACACATGTCCTTTTTTTTATCGTCTTTTACCTTAAATGGAAGCTCTTTTTGTCGGGAATAAGTGGTATAAGTGGTATAGTATAACTGCACAGTATCATCTTCTGAAGTTGTTCAAATTATTAAGTGTTATAGCCATTCACTTGAAACCAATCCACGTAAAGGTTAGTTTTTGTAGCTATATCGAGCAGTGAATAGCACTAATTTTCTTTTTAAAGTAAATCATCGCTTTTTAAGTTTTGGTGTATGTTGGAAAACCATTAAAAATATACTGTAATGTGGTGACTAGTTATTGTTTTTGCACTATCTTATTTCACTGTCAAATGTATTTCCAGTAGATGAATTTAGCTCATACCAAAGCTACATTTCATTTAATGTAAAATTTTATCAAACTTTATGCCTGAAATGGAAATGGATTAATAAATTTGTTTCACATTGGTTTTCTATCGTCCCTTCTAAAAAATGGAGAACATGAAGTATCGTTTTTCATTTATATTGTCCACTTTAATAATATGCAACACATTTAAGCTATGTTTCACAACACTAACCGCAAATATAATTGAAACCTGAAAACTAGCTAGAAGCCGAAAAACTAATTGATAATAAATAAATATACACTAACAAATTATACATACATGCAAGTCGTTTTTCTTATTATGATTTTTAAATTGTTATAGTTTTTATATTATGTATTGTAATATGCATATTGAAATATATTCTCATTTAATTCTAATTTAAATTAAAGTAAAAATGCCATAACATTAAGTACATACCTACCTTCATTATGTTAATCAATATAAACTGTAAGATAAAAGAAATATCATATACTAATATCTTCAAATTTAATGTAATAATGAAACAATATTGCAGATGGTATAATGAATAAAAATAAATAATGCATTGAGTTACTAGAAAATATTATCAACTTCTTGATTTAGAAGAACAAATTATTAATTATTATAATTACCACAATTCGACATCGTAGTAGCATAGGAAAAGTTATTAGTAATTATTGTAATTTTTTAAGGTGGCAGAGTTCCTATATATACCCTCCTAAATTTCCTCCTAAATTTGTTGAAGTATTGTTCTAGAGTGTGCTGGTCTACTCCCGCATTCAATGCTTAACCTTGTCCGCCTCAGATGTTTGTTGTGGTTTTTTCATCTTCACTGCCGCTGGTACATATCCCTGAATTCATGATTATAAAAGAGAGAAGAATGATTATAAAAGAGAGAGGAGAGAATTTTGGTCTTCCAGACACTTAATCTCTTGAGAACCCAACCAGATTCATGATTATAAATGAGAGAGGAGAATTTTTTTTTCTTCTAAACCACCACAATCTTTCTATCTTGTAAGGTTGGTTTGATGGTAAAGTTGGAAAGGAGAGTGGGAGAGGTTGTGAGTTCAACTTCCACTATTCTTAGCATGATATTGGGGAATCTGATTGTTATTACCCAAACAAGCATTTAATTTGATCAACGTATCGGAACCGATAACATTCGAGATTATGCAGGATTATAGACGAAAATTTGGCTCTCTCTTTAGCCCTATGTCTCTTATCCTTAGGACACTTAGGAGTTATAAGGTTGACTTGGTAGGTTTGGAAAGGACGACGAGAAAACTTGTGGTTTTAACTCCTCCCACTAACATAATACTAACAACTAACAATATGAGAATAGTAGATATTCATTTACCATTGAAAAGAGAGCAACATTAAACTCCACCCATTTTTGAAAAAAGCAAATAAGCAAGAATAAATATGAGGACACAATAAAAGTATTAGTAATTCTTAGAAAGTGCTTTAAATCTAACTTAATTTTACAAAATCAACTTACAATAAGAGATTTGCATCACACTTGGTCTCTATAGTTTGGCATATCGCTAATCGATGTAAAATCTTGAGCACATGTTGTAGACTGACACAATAACTCCAACAACCCTTATTGGAATGGACTTTGAAGGTGGACATTAAACCAAATTTGACCTTATAAAACTATTTATATGATGAATTTTACACCTACTTGTATACTATAATTTGACAAATATCTCTAATCGATATGAAACTTTTAGCACATCCCTTTGCTAAGGATTGAACCTGAGTGCAGGACTAGATATCTCTAAGTGGTCCAAAAGTGACTGTACTAAATATTGTTAGGAAAGATTCTGCAAATAAACTTTTAAATCTAACTTAACCTTACAAAACTTTTTTATTAAGGTGAGGTTTGCACTTATAAATTATGATTTGGCAATTACTCTTGTGGATCTAGGATCTCCAACAACATGTTTTCTACCTTTTGCATAGTAGAAAAATTGTCTTCCACATGTTTTCTACTTGTTTGCACCATCTTCAATGCCAAGTATATGGTTAATGAGAGAAGACCTATGACAAGATATTTTTTGCTTATGACAAGTGTTGCACTTAGACATCATCAAAGAGAGGATAAAATAATAGTCAATTAGTTCAAAGTTAACGGTTACAGAAAGGTTTCCTAATCTTTGCATATCTACACACAACATAGCATGGGTTCTAGCACAAAAAATAGTAAAAACAGTGTCAGATTAGGAATCACTGAGCCTTGCGTTTCAAATTTGCCACTGAAAAGTGAAGAAATAGAATTTGGGAGAACGGTATTCTGTTGTATATGAAGAAGGTTAGATGATAAGAGTACCAAACCTGTTTAAAAAAAATAACATTGTTCTGTCCAATTTGCTGCTTTTAAAATACGGTCTAGTTAATTTTTTCATATCATGTTTGGTTCAATTCAGTTTCAAAACGGTTTAGTTTGCACACCCCTGGATACAATGCTTATGATCTGTTTATAGTGATTGATCAGAGTTTTTGAAATGGTGTTTATTCATTTCTAAAGAAGAGTTTGTGTGCGGTGAGACTACATAAAAAATACTGGCGATAATTATAATATCATGATTTTTTTTATTCTTGAGATATAGTCCTCTTACAGTTTCTTAAACTCGCACTTTACTTTCTTCAGAAGCTCATGAAATTGGATGTGGAGAGGCTGGTTTTGCCGGCTGTTCCTAGTGTGCTAGAGACATGGACCGGCTCTTTTGGCTTTGCAAAGATGACTAATTACGAGAGATCTCAGTTTCTGGACTATACTTTTCTAGATTTTGAGGGTACCATTATGTGTCAAAAGTTGTTGATGAATATTGCATCTTCAGATTCAGTTCCGTTAATAGGTATCTAATCTTCTATATTTCTTGTTTTCATAAAGTAGAGAAGTAAACCAGTTTGAATTACACAGCATTGGTGTTTCCTTTTGCAGAGTCTGAACGTTGCTGTGTTAACAACAGTAAGTCTGATCCCATATGTGAAGTGCAGCAAGTAGAAGCTATTGACGAAGAGTAAGTCACACACCTCTCTCCGTTGATCCTAATCATGAGAGAACAACATTAAATGATTGCTATGTGTGTATGGTATATATGGTTATCATTGTAGTAAGTATCGTACGATTCACGATACGAATCGTACGATACGATTCAGGTCCCTGGCGATACGAATCGTGAGTTGTATCGTTTTTACTCCCGTATCGTACTTGTATCGTACGATACGAGTCCGAATCGTGTGAATCATGATTCGATTCACGATACGAATTTACCCCAATTTGAAAACCTAGTTTTTCCCTCTACAGATATACCCCCAAATTGAAACCCTAATTTTTTCCCCCTTTATTTTCCGCACATTGAAACTTATTAATGTTATTTATTAAGGTTAGTGTGCTCGAAAACACTTATTTTTTGGATGGCTATAATGCATAATTTGTTTAGTAGCATATAACTATAGTTGAAAGAATCTTATGCAGCAACCACATTGTTTTTTGAAGGCCATGTTGCTGAAATTGTGAAACTCTATGGTAGATACACATAGATACAACTACTTTATTTTTGATTATGAGATTGTTTTGTTATTAATTTTCTCTTTACATATTTATCTATCTTATATATTTAAGTATAAACTGCATTCTTTTAATGTTTATAAAATGTTTATGAATCGTACGATTCACGATACGATTCACGATTCAAAATTTAAGCTCTCCGATACACGATACGATTCACGATTCAACTACCATGTTTAAAAGTAATTAGAAACAACAAAACATATTAGAGTTTTAAGAAGGGAACTTTAAGCCTAACTCAACCCCACAAAACCGACTTGTAAGATGAGGTTATATACTCTAAATTGACCTTATCTAATCAATGTGGGACTTCCAACACACCTCCATACGCTGAGACATATACATCTCATACGTGAGACTAGACACTAATAGGTGGTGCAATAGCAGCCTAATAGCGGGTGGAATAATAGATCAACAAACATCAAATTTCGCTAGGATAGACTCTAAACTCATGACTCTAATATCATATTAAGAAGTTGACTATAAGTTTAACTCAACCTCACAAAACCGGCTTGTAAAGTGAGATTTGCACTCACTTATATATTCTAAATTAACCTTATTTCTAGTTAATGTGAAACTTCCAATATAGAGAATGAGTGGAACCCAATAGTGATCAGAAACTTGAATCAAGTTCTCAAACAGTAAAGAAACCAAACTAAAATTAGGAGTAGTGAAACCAACTAGCAAATGAATCAAGTGTTGAATCTAGAAGCAGAAGGACCAAAGAGGGGGTTTGGTACTGTTGTATGCAGAGGAGTAGAAAAAAAGGTGAAGATTAATGTTGGAATGAATGATGTCAGGGCCTTAATATTATGGGTCAATTGAAAATGGGTTGGGTTTCTTAGATTTTGAAAAAAACGTCTATCCTGCTGATCACATCAAACTGTGTCAGAGAGTGTGATCAAGATGCCAAGGCTTGAGAAAGTCGTATGTTTATGCAATCTTGCGACTAAGCTAGTCTTGACTGATGTTTTTATTATATATAACAAAATAACAATAACAATAAAAACTAAGCTTTTCCTGCTATGTGGGGTGGGCTACATGAATTGATGATTCCATATTGGTCATTGTTATATTATAACTGCAACTGATTACTTAAAAAAAGTATTGTGTACCCTTTTGGGGGAAGGGGGTAGGGCATGCTTTTGTAAACTGTGATGGCTGGCTCCTAAAATGGTCGCCTACTTTGCTTGAGCCATGATGAAACTGCAATGTCTGAACTCGTATTTGATTTAAAGTCTTGTAAGATTGTTTTGACTTGTTTATGTTGTTTCTAGATTTTCTTATTTAGGAAGATTTATTATCGTTCTATTTTAAATCTGACAGTGCTCTAATGCTTTTCAGATAAAAATGTTTAGCTGTTGACTAATCTTGCTTGTTGATTGTCATCATTTTTAGTATGGTGAAGTAGACAGCAGGGTCTCTTCTTATTTGAGGAACGAATTGCTGAGAATATCAGTTAAAGAAAAATCTCGAAGAGAGAAACTTTGGAAAAATGGTATTATTAAGTCTTCTCGCATGGCTCCTCGAAAATGTCCCCAATTTGTGGGAACCGAAGAAGTATGATTTTTTTTACCAATGGTAATATAAAATGATAACTCATGGCTTTGCCATTTTCTGATTGTGTTTACTGGTGTGCTTTGTAGGATCCAGCATGCGTCATATGCCAGCAATATCTCTATCTCTCTGCTGTTGTATGTGGTTGCAGGCCATCAGCTTTTGTCTGTCTGGAGGTAAATGCACGAGATTGAGCTATTGATTTATTGATGATCAAATAATGTAAATATTAAAATATGTAGTTGCCATCAACAATTCATCTTCCACCATTGCATCAATGTCAAAGCAAAATAAAAAAGTGTTACCGGCCCCAAGAATGTATGTAATATCCATTTTTATAGCTGAATCATACTTATTTGTTTCAACCTAAGATTGAAAGTACCCAACGGATTTTTTTAAGTTCTTAAGATAGCCACTCAAGTTAAGTGGGTTCTCTCAATATTCTGGCTATGAGAAGTGTGAACGCATCAGAAAACCAGCCTGTCCCTGGAAAAGCATATGGGTTGTCTGTTTTTGTCTTATGTAAGTGAAAATAAGTAAACTGTACTATGCACTTCTGTTTCTGCTGTTAAGGGATAAGGGAAAATTGTATTGTTGCATGACATGACATGACAGATATATGGATCACTATTATTTCTTGGATTTTCATAAGTTGGTTAGTTGATTATGAATTTATGTATTAAGTGTCTGGCATCTTCCTCATGGTGTTTATTTCTCTTCATCTTTTCCTCTCTCTCTCTCTCTCTCTCTCTGTTTCTAACAGAAGGTAGCGCTGTTTGTACCTGGTGATTGCTTGTTGTTTTAAAGTGATCAGGATTTAGTGCACATAGACATGCTTAAATTTCCCATTCCATTCATGTGTCATGTAGGACTAGACTTTATAGGTGATAGAAAATATTTGTATTGTTGATATTATTGTGGTCGAGAGTCACTTGACAGATTCAGATTTCTTGGGTTTGTTTAATTTGTGCCCTTGGGTGCTGTTATATTATTGACTGAATTTAGTGTTCTCTCTTGCAGCACTGGGAACACCTTTGTGAGTGCAAAACTGTTAAATTGCGTCTTCTCTATCGTCATTCACTTGCAGAATTGTATGACTTGGCCCATTCTATGGACAAATATACTTCCGAGGACAAAGCTGAGTGTAGAAGTGTGAAAAGGCAGCCTTCATGTCTCAGTGCTTTGACCAAAAAGGTCATATATACAAATACATTTTTTTAACCCTCCAAAATTTCCAAATTCTAATATTTTTTTTAATAGTTGGATTTACTTGTTTTCTGCAATAAAAATATATGATGTCTCCATTTCTATATCTGACTGCTGCTCTCCTGTAATGGTAATGTTTAATTTTTTAATTAAATTAGCTAACGTAGTGCTTGTATTGTTTTGTATACATTTGTGATTTAAGAAAAACTACTATTTCCGTCTGAGACTCTTGGTATATGTGTAGGTAAAAGGTGGCTCCATCACTTTTGCTCAACTTGCTACAGAGTGGCTTCTGCAATCTAGTTCTATTCTTCAAAATGTCTTTTTGAAAGATGCATTTGTTACTGCACTGAGGAAAGCTGAACAATTTCTTTGGGCTGGTTCTGAGATGGATTCTGTGAGTTCTATCTATTTATTACTCTTTAAATACTGTTGTATGTGTACACCGTGATGTACTTGACTTACTTAGTTCTCCTTCTTTTTGGAATGTAGGTTCGAGACATGGTAAGGAATTTGCTTCAAGCTCAGGAATGGGCAGAAGGGATAAGAGACTGTGTAACTAAAATTGAGATATGGTTGTGTCATCGAGACTCTAGTGTAAAGAAAGTTCATTTAGAATCCGTTGATGAGTTGCTGAAATTTAGTCCTGCACCTTGCAATGAGCCTTGTTATCATAAACTGAAGGTGCTTTTCTTAACAAACTGTTAATGCCTGTGGTAGTTGCCTTTTTCTGCCTTTTTTTTGGTTAATTTTTATTGATGCAGGAGTATGCAGAGGAAGCAAGGTTGTTTGTTCAGGAGATTGATACTGCTTTGTCAATGTCTTTAAATGTACTTTCTCCTAGACTCATCACACGTGTTTTCTTCATAACTTTATATTGGTAACACTTATATCGGGTAACAATTTATGTTCTTGCTAATTATAATTAGACTAAAATTATTTTTTTGCAGATGTCTGAGTTGGAACTTTTATACTCCAAAGCTTGTGGCTTACCCATCTACGTGAAAGAAAATAAGAAATTGGAAGGAAAAATTTCTTCAACCAAGGTAGGTGTTTCCTTACATATAGTTTGGCTCATTTTTTAACTTTACTGGTTCTACGCTTTATCTTTCATTTATATTGCTAATATTTTGAAACTCTTTTTTCTCTCCAAGATGTCATTTTCTTATTTACAAAGTTACGGATATCTGTAGATATTTTTTTATCAGAACGTGTTTGTCACAACTCAAAAAAGAATCCATCTTTCCTTCCCAGAATCGAATCTGATCTTGAAAGTTATCACTGCTGTTTCAGTTTTTCCTCATGATGAAAATAATCTGGAAGTTCCATATTCCTTTACTAGTAATGTGAGACTACCATGACTGCCGTCCCGTGTTCATCCTGATGGTATGAAAATGGCAGTAATTCAGTCTCTGGGGTAATTCTTAGTTAGTGACTCTCATAATTTTGGATTAGAGCCTAATTCAAGCCCACTAAACTTATCATGTCCATATGAGGAGCCAAAATGGGGTTGGGCATTAAATTTTGAGCCTGAATTAAATGCTGGCTGTTTAGAAAAGTAAAACTATGTTTAGGAGAAGAAATCACTTCCACAAACAACATAACTTGCAAAATGTAAAATCTAAAGACAAAAATGGTCAACGTTATCTTCTAATCTTTAAATGTGAGTAAACCCTAAAAATACCATGTACTAAACACAAACTTAAATTATTTTTATTTTCAAAATATGGAGAGCTAATAGTTGTTGTGGAAAGAGTTCACCTGATTTTTATCCATTTTTTGCTTTATTTGTGAGTCCATCTCTATCCCAGATACAAAGATTGGCTCATGTTCTTAACTGCCGCAATTTTTGTGCTTGAGCTAATGTACACTTTTGGTGTACTGCAGGGTCTTGTTGATTTATGCAGTGTTTTATTTTTCATGTTGCTAACATTATTTCTTTGATGCTCGTCAGGCATGGCTGGATAGTGTCAGAAACTGCATCTCAGCTAGACAGCCTGCTGCACTACATGTTGATGTTCTTTATAAACTAAAAGCAGAGGTAATAAGAACCCTGGAAACTGCACAGGCTTTGTTAATTTCTCAAGCCTTGTTCATGTGAACTTGACTATAATTATTATCAATAACAGGAATAGAATTGTTATTACGTGATCATGTGAATAAATCATTCATTTTTAAATTAGGTGTTTCACATTTATGTGAGTAATATACGTCATACACAGACACAACACACGTGTGCATTACTCAAGTTACTGACAAAATAATGTGAAATTCATGCTTTCAATAGTTTTGGGATCTTCAAGTTCAACTCCCGGAGATAGATGTGCTTCAGAATCTACTAAATGAGGCTGAATCTTGTAGTGCTCAATGTCATGATATGTTAGAAGGACCTATGAATCTCAAGGTTTGCATTTTCAGTCTTTTTCATCTCTTTTTGTTTTGTATGATGGTTAAAAGGCATTGCTTTATTGACTAAGAAACCTTGCAGAATGTTAGTTTGCTGCTTAAGGAATGGGAAAATTTTGCAGTTGATGTACCAGAACTCAAGCTTCTAAGGCAATACCATTCGGATACTGTTTCATGGGTTTCCCACTGTAATGATGTTTTAGGGAGAGTTCACATGCAGGAAGATCAGCACAATGTCGTTGATAAATTGAATAGTATTTTTGAAGCAGGTTTATCTTTGAAAATTCAAGGTATTAGGGAATGTTGCTGCGTTATATGGGTTAACGTTTTCATTTTCGAGACCCATGCATTTATTCATTTTCTTGTTAGTTTACACTGCCTCAAGGTTTGACTTATATTTCTCAGTTGATGAGTTGCCATTGGTTGAGGTTGAGCTGAAGAAGGCTCACTGTCGGGAAAAGGCTGTGAAGGCAAGTTATTATATTTGATCATTCTAATACTGTTTTCTCCTTTCTCTCCTTGCCTCTTTTTTATTTTTTTTAATATGAAAAAGAAGAAGATTTCTTAGTATTCAAGGACTAATCAACTTTGTCATGTTAAAGGCTCAGGCAGTTCTTTAATCTTTGAAAACTGATTGAAATAATGTGAAATTGGTACAGGCACATGATTTTAAGATGCCTTTGGAATTCATCCAGCAACTCTTGAAGGAGGCCACCATGTAATTTTAAATGCCCTTTCCTCATCTGAACCGGCAAATCATTAGGTTTTATTTTTTTCTAGTTTCAACCATTTGCTTGTTATTGATTATTCAGGCTTCAAATTGAGGGAGAGAAACAATTTGTCAATCTGTCTTGCATGCTTACTGCTGCCATTCCTTGGGAGGAAAGGGCTAGAGGGATGCTTTCACATGAGGCTCCTATTTTGGACTTTGAGGACATGATCAGGTTCAGCTATGCTGGAGATGTTTTATTTATTTTTTTATCGGCAGCTGGAGATGTTTTATGTTTATAGCTTCAACAAGATTATACTTGAAGAGAACTTGAAAAAAAGGAACTGAGTATATTCAGTGTGTATTTAATACAAGTTTTATAGGCTAAATGGCCTATTAATAGAAATAGGGAAGTAGGGAAATTATGAAAGAGAATAAATGTACCCTACTAATAACAAGATTTTATCCTATTTACAACAATTGTTTTGGCTAATGATAAATTTGTTTTTTATCTTCCTTTTATAGAGCTTCAGAGAACATATTTGTTATTCTTCCTTCACTTAATGATGTCAAGGACGCTTTATCAGAAGCTAATTCCTGGTTAAAGAATTCAAAACCATATTTCGTCTCTTCTATGCAAACTTCTGATTCTATGCAGAAAGTTGAGGACTTACAGGTGCTTGTTTTGTTCTTTTGTTTTGTTGCCTTAAGTTTGCAGAAAACATGATCATTATGAATATGACAATTTGATCATCTACTTTTAGATGTTGGTTTCTCAATCGAAGCATCTTAAAGTATCATTTGAAGAAAGAGGAATGCTTGAATTGGTTTTGAAAAACTGCAGAACGTGGGAGTATGAAGCATTTTCTGTACTAGATGATGCCCGGTGCTTATTTGAACTGGATAGCTCTCTGCATCAAATAGACAGTGGTTTAATGTGTAACATGGAAGATTTGATTGTAAGAATCCAATCCACCATAGCATCCGGTACATCGCTGGGTTTTGACTTTGGTGAGATTTCAAAACTTCAAGCATCTTGTTCTACGCTGCAGTGGTGCAAAAGGGCCTTGTCTTTCTCCAATTGCTCTCCTTCTTTAGAGGTTACTATTTCCCTCTAGTGACAATTTATGTTACAGTCATCCATTTCACAAATGCATAAACGTATTATTTCTTACTCCATCCTTTTAGTGTTTGACTGCTGCCTTGAACATATACATGCTTCTGCCAAATATACCCTGCCTCCATCCCCAACTGTCCACCAAAATTGGTTTATCTTTTACTGGTTATTAAGAACATGGTATTAACTTGATCCCTCGACACTTTATTTTGAGTCGTTCATCTGGATGCCTTGCCTTACGAAGCTCACATCATATTTGATTATTTTCTTGTTGCTATTCAACTACACATGAAATTTTTAGCGTGTTACTACTGACAGCAATCTCGTTTTTCCTTTACATAGTTCATTGCTTAATAATTCTGTTCACCGAGATTTTTCATTGTCAATTTTTTAACCTTTCCTTTGTATGGGCATAAATAAAACTTGATTTGAGATATAAGATCAGGTGTTTGGAAACTGTTTGGGGTAAAGAACATGGCCTTTTAATGGGGCTTTCTAAGAATTAATCTTGTTGAATTTCTTTTGTTGTTGATTAGAGATGCTTGCTAATCATGTAGGACGTTTTGGAGGTTGCAGAAGGTCTTTCTCATTCCTCTATTTCTGGGGCTCTGTTGAAACTATTGATAGGTGGGCTTGAATGGCTTAAGAAGGCATTAGAGGCGATTTCTGGTCCTTACAATTCTAGAAGATGCAAGTTGACTGACATACAAGCTATTCTTACTGATTATGAGGTACTAGGTTATGAAATTTTCTGCTATGTGTATTTTGTTGTTTGAATGAGTGATTTTTTTTTTTTAATTATTAAATAAAGTGGCCACATTCTTGTTTGTGTGGACATTTATAAATTTATATATAATTCAAAAGGAAAAGAACTTGAATGAAATTAAGAGAGTAATGTTTATGGTATTTAAACCCTTATATTATAAGGAAAAGGAAATAGTGTAGAGGTTGTGAAACTACGTCAAAAGAGAAAATGTGGTTTTCGTTTTTAGGTTGGTTTTTGAATCATGCTTACAATCAGACCCCGTATGTTGGGGTTTCACAGATTTTATCTCTGGGACATACTTATGTCTCTGGTATCTTGCACATGATTGGTTCAGGGAAATTTCCATTTCTGATAAGCAGAGACTTGACAGCATTTGGTGTACACTTGAACCTTTCTTTTCGTTGTTTTTCAACTCCTGTTCTGGGAATATCCTATCCTCATCCTGGTTTTACTTCTCCCTAATATTTTTAATAAAAAGCTAAATTTCATGCTGTGTTCGGTTTAGGTACATTGGTGTATTTGGTTGGAGCACAATGCTCCCATAGTCGCATCCTCAAAACTAAAATGTTTGCTCTTACATGCTGTTGAATTGGATTGAGCGCTGTCATGTGCATGACTGTTTCAAAGGGGTTCCTTTCTATTACTGATACACGGAGACTGAACTTTGTGTTGTATTCACAATACTTTTTACTTCCTTCTGGTTTCACTGCCTTTTGTTTTATCCTTCCCCAGGCTGTAGTTTTTCATGTTGCATGGTGTCTTTTCCCATATAAAATAAAGTGGTTTTTATCTCAACTAATTTTACACTTGTGTATGGTTTTAATTATCTTATTAAATTTATGGTCTTATCTTTTTGTGAATAGTTAACAAACTTTCTGATTGATTAAAGACATTGATTTATGGTACTTTGGAGAGAAAAGTTGCGGTGAAAGCGTCAGGCTTTTCCATTCAGTGGTTGGAAAAATTGTTTTGCCACATACAGCTTACATCTACAACTTTTTCTGCAGACTATTAATATGACCTTTACAGCAGTAAATATTCAACTTGAAGATGCCATTGGAAAACATAAGTAAGTCTAATTTGTTTGTTGTAGAATCCAGATTATACTTTATGTTAGTTTGATTTGGTTTTAGTCTTCTGAATGGCACTTTACCTTTATGTGGTTTTTATGTTGGTCTGTTTTATTCTTGTAATTTTTATTGTCTTCCCTCTTCATAAATGTTTCAATTAAATTTGCAGATAATTAGTTTTGCACTTCTGAATTCTTTTATAAGCTTGATTTTTGTTATTGTCATTTTCAATTTGACTCTGTACCTTTCAATACTACTTTTTGAACTATGTCTGTCTCCTATTATGCATCATCTCAGTAAAGAATATATTGCTTAATCACTTAAAACACTGGGATGGAGTCGATGGAGACTGTTGCTTCCAATTATTTTGTTAAAATGTTTTATACGTTTAATTGTATTTTATTTGTGTTTAGGTTGTGGCAAGAGCAAGTGTGCCAATTTTTTGGTCTAAGTTTTAGAGAGCGGTCCTGGTCTTCAATATTGCAGCTCAAGGTAAATTTTCTGGGCATGTAGGGGGTGGTCTTTATATGTGATTATTGGTCAACTGATTGACGTAGGGGCCACTACAAAACTATGATTCTCTTTTTGTGCATCTAAGCTTCTGTGTTGTTCGTAAGAAAGTACTGATCACTTTGGCCAGGATATTCTTTGTCTTTTAGACAAATTGTACGTGGGTTTGTTTACTTTCTTCATTTATTTGTAGATTTACTTTAAGCCTTAAGGTTTGTTTTGATTTCCTTTGTAGCTTGCACATTATATTTTGCAGCACCTGTCTCTTTAAGCATTTTCTTTCAATCTATTTTAATTGTGTGTATATTCTTAGTTTGCATGGAGTATCAAGCTTATTTGTTCACTACTTGTGAATATTATTATCGGAAATCTGAAAGCTTTCCAGCTAGCTGTGGAGCCTTTACCAGTTTGTTTTATTTTGTGACTTCACATATCAGTGTTCAGTTGCATAGCACTGACACTACTTACTTCCAGGAGTATGGAGATACCATTGCCTTTGGTTGCTGTGAACTGGATTTGGTTTTATCTGAAGTTAAGAAGGTGGAAAATTGGAAGAAAACGTGCATGGATAAATTAGGAGCCTCAGTGAAAAATGAAAATTCGCTACTTCATGCATTGGAGAAGGTTTTGATTTGGCCATATTTTCCTTTGCATGATCCATTTACGTATCACATACTCAGGACTTTGCTTTATATTTTCAGATGGGACAGACTCTAGATAGATCATTGCTAATGTATGACAATTTGCAAGATCTGAAGGAACCAAACCAATGTATCTGCTGCTTTGATGATTCTGAAGATCAGGAATTTCTTACTTGTTCCACTTGTATGGACTGGTAAAGTACCTCTAGTCTTGTTTCTAAAAATAGGAGTTCCATAGCTCTGAATAATAAATCAGGCAATAGCTTATGAGACGTCATTTACATATAACAAATTCGTACAATAAAGTGTACAATGTCAAGTTTTGTGTCTATTACTCTCCATAGCATTAATAACGTCTCAAAATTTTTTTTCTTCATTTTACAAATTGTTTTACTATTTGTTATACAAGTAACATTTTCATAGCTTGTAATCTTCATGTAAGTGGATTAGTATTAATAAATAAGGAAATATCTCATCATATCTTAAGATTATCCTCTAGTATTTGTTCCCCTAACTAGCTACTATTACGATTAATATATATACGGGTACATGTTATAGGTTCTGTGTACATATCAATCAATACACTGTAATACTTTAGTTAATATCAGTTAGTGTTTCATTCTCATTCATTTGCCTTCCCTTCTCTTTACCTAAAACCACAGATTTTTAACATGGCATCAGAATATTACCTTACCATCACCTGTGACCTTGGGTTACAATTCCACTGCCATGTTCCAAAAATTATGGAACTGTTGTGTCCAATTTAATTCCACGTAGTCACCTAACATAACCTGCCCTATTGTCATCCCAACAATTGTGACCTTGGGTTACAATTCCACTGCCATGTTCCAAAAATTATGGAACTGTTGTGTCCAATTTAATTCCACGTAGTCACCTAACATAACCTGCCCTATTGTCATCCCAACAAGATCTTCCTCTGTTTTCATCACTGGTTCTGTTCTGTCAAACACTCAGTTTATACTCTCTACAACGTTGCTTTTCTGATTAAGGAAATAATTATCATTCAGTCTGAAAAAAATTGTATCCATACTGCTGTTAATTTTTTTTTCATTATTAAGAAATACATTGATTAATTTGTTTGGTGCATCAATTACGTTTCGTATGGACAGCTATCATGCACAATGTGTTGGACTAACAGAAGAAGACTTAGCCATTGAAAACTACCAGTGCCCATATTGTGAAATTCTAAGGGGTGAATTCCGTTATCAGAATGGAGGTGCTCTACTGGTAGGATATTGTGTCATTTAGCAGTAGTCGGCTAGTATGTTTGTGTCTCATTCTTTCAGAAACTCATTTGTACACCTATTCTTTTTCTTTATGCAGAGGTTTGAGAAGAAACGTGTTGAATTGAAAGTTCTTACTGAACTCATGTCTGAGGCCGAAAATTTATGTTTATGGTAATGTGGTCCACATTAAATAATTACGTTCAGCATGTATAAATGACCTTATTTTTCTTGAATAATATTTATTGTTACTCAAATGCTGTTATTTTCAAATATTGTGCAGTTTGGAAATATTGAATTTTCAAATGCTGATATTTTGTGTATACAATATAGACATTATCACTTGAATGGATACAATTTTAAAATATAAAAAGGACAATTGGGGAATTTTAAAAGAAAGGAATTTTTAGCCAAAATTTGCTTGTGAAGTGTCTCCTAGCTTGATTGTCAAATCACTTGTAGAAAGCTCCCTGAAAACATGCCGTCAAACAGATTATGTAGTTCTTATGTAAAAGCTACCAGCATAAAAAACCGACCTTTCCAAACTACACATAGATGTGTTATATTTTTGGGAAAACACTTTTCTACACTTTGCACTGATAGTTACACCATTTTTGCTCAAGATTTGCTTCAGAGAATTTCAGTTTTTCTTTTCTTGATCCCTTAATTTTACTGTAACATGCTAAGACTGATAAAAACATTAGGTAAAGTCAAGTTCTAAGTCAAGCAGAAATACTTGTACTATAATGTATTTTTAGTTTTGGTACATAAACATTAATGCTACTGTATTTTCTATATATATTATTTTTCGTTACAAGTACGGCAAGTGTTTTTGTGGGAAGAAGGAATTATGGTTGTTTTAGAGTATCATTAGATTTTTGTTGAGATGTCTGTTGGTGAGGTATCATAGTTGTGGGAAGGGAGCGGGGTTTAAAGGGTTGGTTTTGTCATTTGTCTGCAGATACTGGAAAATAGTAAGGATTGGATCATAGCAGAACTGGAATTATTTATTGGCTAAGTGCATGCAGTCTGACCAGAGTTCAGACGTATGTGGGATACCCAATTATAATTTTAATATGTTTTATAGTACACTTTTTTTAATTTTTTTTAAAGCAGAAATATGTAATATAGAAAGTTGATTTTGGATTTTTTTTAGAATTACTCTGCAAACTGCCACTCTAAAAGCTACATATATTTTTGCAGTTTCTTTCTTTCTCTTATTTTCTGTATTTTTTAGGAGGTGGTGTTCTACAAGAGTCTTGGACCTTCATCTATGGTGGAAAATTTGTAAATGATTAGGATAAGTGTATGTGTTTGTTTATTTTTTGGTCTAGATAATTCAGGTGTGGTTTGCAGTTTCGACACATGGATTCCATCACGTACCTCTTGTTTTCTCTACCTTTGACAATCCTCACTGTAAATTTTTTATTAACTCTTAATTTGTCTATTGTATGTGCAGGATTGATGAAAGAGATGTTTTGAGTCAACTTGTTGAGAAAGCCCTTTCATGCAAATCTTTCTTGAAAGAAATTGTAATCCTTGCATCAGCTAATGTTGATCAAGATACCAGTGTCATCTCTGAAAAATTAGCCACTGCTGTAAAGGCATGTATTTATTTATTTATTTTTATCTAGTTCTTGTATTATTTCACTTAACTGGAATATGGTTGTTACAATTGAGTTAATTTCGCTTATTAATACAGGCTAGCAATGTGGCCGTTGTCTATGATCAGCACGATACTTGTGACCTTGAGCTGACTTTAGCAAAAACCTTGTGGAAAGTTCAAGTTAATAGAATATTAAATGGTATACCAAAGCCCACTGTCCAGCGTATTCAGAAGCATCTGAAGGAGGTATGTGCTGTTGCCTTGGTTTATATTTTTTTGGCGTTCATTGAAAAATCAAGATGCCCCCTTTTTTACTAGTACTCATTCACTTTTCTGCTTTTATAAAATTTCTTGTCAATATAAACAATTTTGAACGTACTGAAATGTCCAAGTGCATGATAGGGATTGGCTATGGGCATATCACCTGAAGATCACTATATGTTGAAAATTTCAAATGTGAATAGCTTAGGTTTGCAGTGGACAGAACTAGCCAAAAAGGTTTTTTTTTTTCTTTGGTGATTCTTCTCTGTCCTATATTACTCTGGCTGACTTTTAATTTTAAATATGAACAGGTGGCATCGGATTTTGGGGCACTCGGCCTTGATAAAGTTCTTGAACTTATAGTGGAAGGTGAAAAGTTGCCTGTTGATGCGAATGAGGAACTAAGCGTAAGAGATTAGTCATTTTTATATATGTTAAAGTTGAGACATTTTTATTTTGTCATGATTTCATTAAGATTATAATCAACTTTTTTTTTTTTTGCTGTTCACAATAGTTGTTAAGGGCACGATGCATGCTTTATTGCATTTGTCGAAAGCCCTTTGATCCAGAAAGGATGATTGCATGTTGTCGTTGTAATGAGTGGTATCACTTTGATTGCATGAAATTGCCATGCACAAGAGAAGTCTACATTTGTCCCGCGTGTGCTCCATGTACGGAAGGATTACCTCCAAACCATGACAGGTCTGTTTGAGAGTAGTTTTATTTTCACATTGTGGTTGCTTGAAATTTTTAAGATATTATTTTCTAGCCAGCATTTTGAAAAGATTATTAGTTGTCAACTCCATCATAGAAATTAGGAACATTACTTAATAAACTTTGTTAGGTTCCAGCTGGTTGAGTGTCTGGAAGAATGGTTCTGTCATGTATTTCTGCAAGAGGCTATCATTTTTGCAAATTCTTTGGGTATTTTTTAGTGATTATCTGTTATGCTTTGCAGATTAACTAGTGGTAAATTTGAGGAGCCTAAAACCCCGTCTCCCAGGCATTCAAACCCTAGAAAGAAACAGAAGAGAGACGTGCACAGTCTCACTTGCAATACGTTCGCTACCAGGGATGAAGATAGTGAGTGTAGGTATCCGAGTGGGATAGAATGTCTAAGGTGGCAAAATCGAAAGCCTTTCAGAAGAGCAGCCAAGAAACGTGTTGAACTTCGAAGTCTTTCTCCATTTCTTTGCATACAAAGATAGTTAAACATAGTACACAATCATTGATCATTAAATTGATTCAATTGATTTTTATGGTGTCATCTAGGTCATTTTTAATCCATCTTAATGTGAAAATTTCATTTTTAGTTTCCTGTTGTCTGCATTGGATTTGAAGACTGGACTTAATAGGAGAAAGATGGGCGTGAACTAACGTAGGAACCATTAGTTTTTATACAGCTGACAAAATTAGGCAGGATTTGATAGAATTCCATTAGTTTTTATGGGGTAAGTTAGATAAAACACTGGTAAATTAGATAAGGCATGCATAGCTAATACGCCCATGTACTTAGTGTATAAGGTTTTTACATTATTATTTAATCATAAATTGTCATGCTGGCTTTTAAAATAATGGTGTAGTTTGCTGTGTATAGTAATTAAATTCTTCTGTCGAAAAGATCCTAATCTGAAGTTTCATTTCTAATCCATATTTTGGGATTTTGTAAAATTGGTTTCTGAGATTGACAAGGACAGAGGCTATTCTAACTTATTAAGTTAATTCTTATATGAGACCAACTATTGGTTCATATCCAAAATATAGGTGTCGGATCATTGTATTCCCTAAAATTGACTTGACTGTTCTGATTGAGTTTACTATTTGAAGGAAGGTTTCTCATTGGCCTTTAGTAGTTTATTTATCAAATTTGATTTCGATTAAATAGTGTAAAAAGGAAACAAGAAATGAAACTTAAAAACCACCCTTTTCCAAATCTGAATCCTCAAACGCTTCCAAAACCCCATTACTATAACATGCTAAATTCTCCAATTTCAATCACATTCTTACTTCCTTTAATTGTTTCCTACTCAATGAGCAACGATGTGTATAAAGGAAAGGACAAACACAAGACAATGGATACAAGGGAGCGAGATAGATATCCCGTGCATCAGTTATCTAATTTTGGTGTTTGATATTTTAATCAATGAGTTTAATTCTTTACTATTTTGTTTGTTTGTATACCATAATTTTTGTCAGCATAAAAATTCAAAACTTGTAGTATGTTAATATGTTAAAATGAAATTATTTAATATTTTTTATTATTTTTAAAATTGATAAAAAAACTAATACTTTATTTTACTTTTTATTCTATTAATTCTTTATTTTTTTGACCTGTCCTATATTAAGGGAAATTAGTTTTAAATAAAATAATTCTTGTGAAAAGAAGTAAAAGAGCGGTGTAAAAAGTAAATCCAAAATAAAATAGTGTAACAAGAGGCCGATTGTAATTCCACAAGGGTAAATGCTTCTTTCACCCATAACATTTCTTCATGCACCCCATAATACAAGGAAAATATTCAAATACCCTTCACCGTTGCCATCAGACCACCACTGCCATGGACAAGTATGGAGGGGTAACGGTTAGTTTATAATTAGTTAATTATTAAGTGGTAATTAGAGTTAATTGAGATTGAGTTTTAAGTTGGTTGTTGGAAACTCGAAATAAGTAAATCTTAAAATTATTTTTTGGTGAAGATAAGTAAATTTTAAAATAACTTGTTAAAAAATCATAGGGATCGTTTATAAAAAGAATAAAACTACTTATTTTTCTAATATCTATAACAATATATAAAGGGGATTCCCCTTTTTGTGTCCACTTTTTAAAATACCGATTTTACCCTTTAAATATAACAATTTTTTAAATTTTTTAAAATTGACCGTTACTTTTACAAAAATTTTATAAAATCAGATGTCTCTACTTCTTCTTTATTTATTAATGGTTATTCTTTTATCTGTTCTGATATATTTCACTTTATTTTTAATAAATATAATTCTAATATATATATATATATATTAACTTAATAACATTATCATATTATCACCTACTAATATAATATCACGTATATTTAAAAAATATATACACACAGGCGCGATAGCGCCTGTGTTACGCTAGTTTTAATTATATTTTTAAGATATTAAGTATATTTTTCTATTTAATATTTATTTAAAAAAAAATTAATCAGCAAAAATCCAAAACTATTCCTTTCTGTTTTCAGACCCTATTTAAGTTGCTGAATTCCTCGTTAAATATGTTCAAAAGCGTTTTACGATTATGGTATCTGATGATTATGATGTGATGAGTCAGTCTGAAGTGAATTACTAGTTCCAAGGAAACTCTAGGGAAAGGAAACAGTTTTATTTTATTTTTTGTATGCATTTTGTAATTATTTTGATGAGCAATGATTTATAGCCTTAAAATTGTGAGTTCGAAGATTACGAGGACTAAGATTTTGCATGGTATTAAAATTGTTGAGCAGAAGAAAAATGTGAAGGGGTTGGTTCATCAGATGAGGATCAAGAGAACAGTGGAGGAGAAACAGAACTTCCAGAGATTGATCCTCGAGCAGAAGATCGTGAACTTAAAAACCACTTACTGAGGAAATACAGTGGTTACTTGAGTAGCCTAAAACAAGAACTTTCCAAGAAGAAAAAGAAAGGGAAACTCCCCAAAGATGCAAGGCAAAAGCTACTTAACTGGTGGGAATTACATTACAAATGGCCATATCCTTCGGTATGTTACACTTTTCCTCAAAAATGCTTACTAACACAAACCAACAAAATTAGGGTAAATACTGCTTGAACATAACTATTAATATATTTTATTCTTAGTATGATAAAAGAAACCTATTTTTAGTGTCAAAGTTTTAATTAATGATTGCTAAAAAAATTAACTTCAATACATTAATGTTGATTTTCTTCTTAAGAAACAAATGTGACAATTATAATCAAGATAAACAAATGCTCACTTGTACCGACTATTAACTATTAATTGATTTCAAACATAATTAAATGTGATACAAGAAGCTATAGGTTTTCTTTTTCTTATTCTGTAAAAACGAAATATTGTATTATATTGAACCGACCATTTACTAAAATATAAAAATTTTGGTATTCAAAAATTTATATACAGTTCTCTGTTAACATCTCCAATAGTCGTTATAAAATACACACTAATGTATAAGATATGTTGGCATAATATTTTTTAAACAATTAAAACAGGGTGTAATTGTACCAAATTTAAAAAAATAAAATAAATTGATGTACTCAAAATCATTTGCTGACTTAAGACTAAACATGATTATAGCTCCCAATTAATCTTTCGGTAATACATAACCGAGACTTAATATAGTTAATAAAACTCCATTACCTAATTAATCTCTATATATATGATACGAAACCTAGATATTTCAATGTGTAAAAGAAAGTTAACAAAATCTGATATTGACAGAGATAATTATAAATCCATATCCTGTAATTACTTCTTTACAGTTTTGAATAAATTTGAAGAACTAATAATAGGTAAAACATAGCATGTTCTTGTTTTATGTTTTATTGTACATTGATTTTGTAAAATGATGTTTTTTTGTTGGTGACAATATGAATTACTACAGGAATCAGAGAAGGTGGCATTGGCTGAATCAACTGGTTTGGACCAAAAGCAAATAAATAATTGGTTCATAAACCAAAGAAAGAGGCACTGGAAACCCTCTGAAGACATGCAATTTATGGTGATGGATGGTCTGCATCCTCAAAGTGCAACTCTCTACATGGATGGTCATTACATGGCAGATGGTCACTACCGTCTAGGGCCATGACATCACATCACATCACACATGGCCATGCTATAAATATATATATTATTTTATATTTTTAATTATTATTATTATTATTTAAATGCAAGGTATGAGTTTCTGATTAACAAAGAGACTGTGACCAAACTGGGTAGCAGTCAGCACTGTAGCTACTAGTTTCAGTGTCAAGCATACCATGAACATTAATGGTTTCTGCTTGTGATTGTGCAGTGTGAGAGTACTTTCAGTAGTTTATCATACTCATGTTCTACTTTCTATTAAACAATTATCAGACCTTTCCTTATTATTCTATATATATATTGGCAGAGATAATTCATGAGATGTGTTACGTTTTTATTTTAATTTCTTTCATTCTTGACCTAATTCACTGTGTGTATGGCTTTTGTGGTGTCATTAGTGCACACAGAAAAGGAAATTTGCTTTCAATAAATTTTCTCACAAGTATTTATTGGAAAAAATGTATGTAAATTAAATTAATTTGTTCATAAATAATTTTTTAAAGTTAATAATACGTATCATAAAACACTTTATGAACACATGTACAAAATTTGTATTAAAGTACTAGTTATAAAGCTTTTAATTTTAGTGTACCTGACAAAAACATATGAAACTTGTGATGGTTTACTTTTAAAGTTGAAATGTTAGGTCTCATGTGGTTCTTCTCAGGTTTCGTACACTTTTATTATTATTATTATTATTATTATTATTATTATTATTATTATTATTATCAGCAGGTAAATTTATATATAATATTTATACGGGTATAATTCAAAAAAAGACATACATAAGTTAGATCTTATACTATGCTTAATACTCTGTAATGTCGTCAAACTGATGATGTCGTCTCGCGAACCTTATTAGAAAGTAATTGCAAATCAATGTTCTAGTTTAAAATACAAAATTACATATTTTTAATTTAATTAGACATTATAGACATTATAGACATATTATAGTTTGTGTTTTGAATTTCATTTTCATTTTTATGAAGAATGTCAATGTTATAATATCAAATGTGTTGAAATAATATTACCAGGGACAATAACCGCATGTGAGATATTATTTACTTTGAAACTCGGAATCTTTTCACAAGTTTATTTTTAAAATTATTTTAAATTAAAACATAAAGATAAATTTAATTTGTTTATATCCTAAATAATATAAAACTATTAGACATAGTATATCATCTTCGTTATTGTCTGTCTTTAATATATTAAGGTTTCAACTAATAAAATATAAATTTTAGAAGCATTTTTCATCTAAACTGGAAAAGAAAGTGATTGTGTTGTATAAGTCATTATAAAGCTTTTTTTCCCTTTTATTCTAGGGGAGGGATTATGGTAAAAAAACTTTACTAAGTTTGCTTCGGATAAGGGAATATGCAATAAGAAAATCAGATAATTTAATGATGCAATTATTGTTCACCGTGAGACTTGTGATGGGTCTATGTTAGGTGCAATATTCATCTTTTGTAGTGCTTTCCGTTCTAAATGTTTGGGTTAAATATGATTTTGGTGAAATTTGAAATTAGTCTCTCCTTACATTTTTTGATCAATTTAGTACTTCATTTTTAAAAATGCATGATTTTAGTCATTTTAATCAAATTTTGGTAAGTTTATCTGACGTTTGAAGTGTATTTCATGATAGTATTTGAATTGTTTACACCTTAACACATTTTTACTTCAATGTTAACTCAAATATTATCATAAAATGCATTTAAAATGTCAAATAAACTTAACAAAATTTGATAAGAAAGACTAAATCCACGCATTTCTAAAAATGAAAGACTAAATTTGAATAAAATTTCAAAGAAAAACTTAAGGAAAAAAAACATATTTAACACTACATTCTTTTGTATAGACAAATGTTAATAGTTAAATTTTTTATTTAATAGATTGAACTCACAATTTTTCTCACCTTCTTTTTAAATTACCAAAATAATATTATTTTTATATGGTAATTTTCCGTCCACTCTATTAGTCATTGTATCCCAAATCAGTATTGAATTTGTGATGTCATTTTGATACGTCGTCTTGAATGAGATTATTATGACAAATATAATATTATATTATTACTGTTCTCATAAAATCATTAACCAATTCTGGTTAACATAATTTTCATTATTGAATGCTAATCAAAATATAAGGACGTGCAATTTCCTGTCATTAGTAAAGTGTCATGTGTAACTAAGGATTGTTGTTAAAAATTACAATTGCCGTTCGTAAAAAACTACAAAAACCGTTTTAGGTATTTTTTTTAAAATATATTGATAAATTAAAACTAAGTTAGATGTTCAAATAGTTGGAATATTGTAAGAACATATTTCTTATTTAGTATAAATGGTTTTGAAAAAGGATAAATGTTAAAATTTTAGGTGAAATTTATATAAATTAAAATTTTAACTATTTAATCTTCATTTATAAAAATTATTTTTTTTAAATTCATTTTCTATATATTCTCTTTATAATCTCTCTAACTTTCTAAACCTATCCTTGAACATACTCTATTTAAGATTGAAATTAAGTAAATATTTCCTTTACTATGATCATTTCTTACTTTTTTTTTTATTTTTTCTGTTTTGTGACTTTGTCTTCAATATAATAGGGTTTTATGAGTTTAGTTAACAGCTATTTACTATAGCATTTGTTTAGTTAGATGGTATAATTTACAATTAGAGTCGTTGTTGCTTCGAAAGCAAACAACTATTGGGTAATGAAAATTAACTAAAGTATTTCTGTTTTTCACCAAGATGTCTTCAAATGTTATATTAATTTGAGTTAAGTATGTTTGTAGTGCTTGAACTTTGATTCAAAATTGGAATTCGTCCCTGTCTGAAACTTAGATACATTTTGGTCCATAAACTTTAAAAATGAATAAATATAATTCTTTTAACCCAATTATGTTAATTTTTTTTTACGTGTCGAACGATTTTCATGTTAGTATTGGAGTTTTTTACACTGTTTGGCACATTATTGATTCAATATCTACTGAGAAATATGTTCGACACTTCAAAAAAAATTAACGTAATTGAGTTGAAAGGACTATATTTATTCATTTTTAAAGTTTAGGGACCAAAAATATATTGAAGTTTCGGACCGGGACAAATTCCAATTTTGGGTCAAAGTTCAGGAACTAAAAACATACTTAACCCTATTAATTTTGTTTTGATATTTTAAATATGTTAGAATATTAACTTGGGTTCTGGGCAATCAATGTGGTCAATATGCATGTTGTTGTCTTGTTGGTTATCTACAATTTTCAATTAATCATCAAATTGTTATTCAAAGATGCTAAAAAAGTGATTATTTTCTTGTTGAGTGTTATTGCTCAAGCCTTATAATGGTTACCAAACAAACACTAGTTTTCATTCAAGCTAGCTTATGTTTAAAGCAAAATACTAAGTAAAAAATCATACAAAAGTTCCTACATAATATTGAGCTAATGTTATGAGAGGTGCACCAGTGCAGGAAGGGCTTTTGGCCCCGGTTGTTTTTGATATTCTGCCCCGGTTCTAGAACCGAGGCATATTAGGGTGAGGCCAAAAGGGAAGGCTTTTGGCCTCGGGTGTGAACCGAAGCCATAGAACTACTCTTCTACCTCGTTTCTACTGTGAACCGAAGCCATTGTGTCAACGGTGGCTCAGCCGCGCAATGGAGGTGTTCTCGTCCGCAACAGC